>LXNJ01000228.1_pt1 | contig 40285 bp, 30 predicted proteins | sample 809081 | NCBI WGS metagenome assembly LXNJ01 (sample SAMN04870510, study PRJNA318959) | sponge metagenome | biome: sponge; feature: marine sponge reef; material: water | host: Petrosia ficiformis | place: Greece: Milos, Mediterranean Sea | collected 2013-05-29 | depth 5-7 m | reverse complement strand
CTGGATGAACTCGAAGATCACCTGCGCGCCCTGGTCGATCTGGAAATGGAACTGGACGCCACCCTCGCGCGGCCCGAAGCGTTCGCGGTCGCCCGGCATGCGCTCGGCGAGCCGAGGGCACTCTCCACGGAGTTCGCCAGGGCCGGCCGGCCCCGATGGCAGCGCCTGCTTGCCGGTGCCTCGGCGCTGTACGCGGCATCGCTGCTGCTGCCGATGATACACTGGCCGCTGCCGTGGGGCCTCGACTGGACGATGCGAGGATACGAAATGTTCAGCGATGGTTTTCCGGTGCCTATCCTCCTGAATCTGTCGATGCTCATCGTTCTTCCCGTCATCTGGCGCTATCCTCGCATAAAGGGCACGTGGCTCGCGGGGATCCTCGGAGTCATTGGCGTGGCGACCCTCGGATTCGGCGCGGCTGCGCTGGTTTCGAATGGTTGGGATGCGCTGACCACGTTGCGTTCCGGTTTTTGGGCGTGGTCCGCCTCGTTCGCACTCGCCTCCACCGCCCTGTGGCTCCGCCGACGAGGCTGGGCATCCGCCCGCCCGAAGAAGAGCGTCGCGTAGCCCGGCATACGCCGTGTTTGAACTGGATACGGAAGTCCGGAAGTGGCGAACCGGACTGGAGCGGGGGTCGTCACTCTCGGCGCGGGAACTGGACGAACTCGAGGACCATTTCCGCGCCCGCGTCGGTCTCGAACTCGACCTGGACCCCGCGCTGACACCCGCCGACGCGTTCGCCACCGCCATGGACGAACTCGGCGAACCGTCTGCGATCTCGAAGGAATTCACAAAGGCGGGACGACCCCGGTGGCGGCGTCTGCTGCTGGCGGGCTGGGCCCTTTACACCGCGTCGTTTCTCATGCCGGCCTACGTCTATTCCGGTCCCCACTTCGATCGGACGACCTACGGCTACGAGATCGTCCCTGAACTGGTTCGGCTTACAAGCAGCGGGCCCGCTCTCGCGGTCATCGGGCTGTGGTTGCCCAACCTGATTATGCTGGCAACACTTCCGGTGTGGCGGCGTCGGCGTCCGTCGCGCAGAGCATGGACAACATGGATCGTCGGGGCGACGGGTGTTTTGCCTCTTGGTCTCGGCCTACTCCGTCTCGGCGCCCCCGGCGCCCCGTTTTACGCCGAGATCGGCTTCTTGATGTGGTGCGCATCGTTCGTCGTTGTGGCGACCGCCCTGTGGTTCCGCAGCCGCGAATGGGCCTCCGTCCAGCCGCACCCGGGCGACTTGGCTTCGAAGCTCGGTCTGTACTGCGGAGAAAGCCATGTTTGAGCTGGAGACCGAAATCACAGGGTGGCGCCGGGAAGTGGAGCGCGGTTCTTCGCTTTCCCCGCGCGAAGTCGATGAATTGGAGGACCACCTCCGCGCGCGCTTCGAGCTGGAACTCGAGGTGACGCCCGAGAAGTCCCCGGCCCGAGCCTTCAACACCGTCTGCGCTGAACTGGGTGAAGCGGCCGTGCTTTCGAAGGAGTTCGCGAAGGCTGGGCGGCAAAGGTGGCGGCCCGTGCTGCTGGCCGGGTGGGCGATGTTCACGGCCTCGTTCTTTCTCCCACTCTCTCGAACAGTCTGGGTTGAAGCCGGGTCGCTCCACCCTGACCTCGTGGCCCTCGTCGGATCGCAACGCCCATACGAGTTCCTGCGGGAGCTGATGACGGCGCTGGTCACGATGGGAGACGTGGTGTCGATGGTGTGGATCGGCGCCGCGGTGCTCCTCCCCAATCTGCCGATACTCATGACCCTCCCGACGCTGCTGGGCTCCCGGCGACCCGACCGGCGATGGCTCCGGTGGACCCTCGGCGGCATGGGCGTAGCGAACCTGGGGCTGGGGATGTCTCGTGTCCTCAGTCCGGCACCCTTCCCGTACGAGGAAGCTGCCGTCGCGCACCAATACCCAGGCGCTGGTTACTGGCTGTGGTCCGCTTCGTTCGCTCTTGCGGCAGCCGCCCTCTGGCTCCGGGGCCGGAACTGGGCCGCGAGCGGATCGGCGGAATCGGTGGCCGAGAGGGCGGTCTAGAAAAACCTTCGGCTGGCCGGGCGCTCTGCGTCGGTGGTACATTTTCCAGTTGGTGTATCCTTGCGCCCCGCGGGGCGCGGCGCGTTGCTGGAAGAGGCCTCGGCCATGCGAACATCGCTTCTCCTGTTGGTCACAGCGGGTGTTCTCCCGAGCCCCGTCGTCGGTCAAGAGGCTGACGGCGCGAGGGGGCCCGAGCATCCTCCGGCTACCTGGCCGCAAGCGGTCACGCGACTGACCGACCCAACACCAACGCCCGCGGTCGACACCCTCTCCGTCGAGGTCGCACAGGGGGTCGTCGCCGGGACGTGCATGCGCTGCCACAACCCGCGCCGGGTCAGCGGAGGCATGTCGCTCGAGACCTTCGAGGTGGCTTCGGCCGCCGACAACGCCGTGGTCGCGGAGCGGATGGTGCGAAAGCTGCGGGCCGGCATGATGCCGCCGGTCGGAGTGCGCCGCCCGACGCCCGACAGCCTGCGGACGCTCGCGGCCGTCCTCGAATCCCGGCTCGACGCCGCGTGGGACGCCAACCCGAACCCGGGACGGCGGACCTTCCAGCGACTGAACCGGGCCGAGTACTCGCGCTCGATTTACGATCTCCTCGACCTGGATATCGATGCAGGCGACTACCTGCCGCTGGACACGAAGAGCGCGAACTTCGACAACATCGCCGACGTCCAGTTGCTCTCCCCGACGCTCATGGACGGGTATCTGCGCGCGGCGAGCGAGATCAGCCGGCTCGCGATCGGCGACCCCGAGGTCACGCCGAGCGAGGCGACGTTCCGGGTGTCGCGCTGGACCTCCCAGGCGGAGCACGTCGAGGGCACGCCGTACGGGAGCCGGGGCGGCGTGGCGGTGGACCACAACTTCCCGGCCGACGGGGAGTACGCGTTCCGCGTCTCCTTCCATCACGAGACGACCGGCGCCCTGTTCGGGAACGGGAAGGGCGCCCTGCACACGACCGACGAGCCCGAACGGATCGAGATCTCGATCGATGGCGAACGGGTCGCGCTCCTCGACATCGACCGCTGGATGCATGTCTCGGATCCGGACGGCGTGAACCTTCGGACGGAGCCCGTCTTCATCGAGGCGGGTCCGCACCGGGTCGCGGCGGCCTTCATCCGCACCTTCGAGGGGCCGTCGCAGGACCTGATGTCGCCGCACGACTGGTCGATCGCGAGCACGAGCATCACGGACGCGTACGGGTTCACGACGCTGCCGCACCTGCGGGACCTCGCGGTGACGGGCCCCTTCGCTCCGGCGGGGGTGTCCTCCACGCCGAGTCGCGAGCGGGTGTTCTCGTGCCGCCCCTCGGCACCGGAGGAGGAGACGCCGTGCGCGGAAGCCATTCTCTCGCGGTTGGGGACGAGGGCCTACCGCCGGCCGCTGACGGACGACAACCTTGCCGCGCTCATGAATCTCTACCGCGCCGGGGCCGAAACGGGCGGTTTCGAGGAGGGGATCCGGCTCGCGGTGGAGGGGATTCTCGCCAGCCCGCACTTCGTCTTCCGGTTCGAGGAGCGACCCGCGCGGGAAGCGGACGGAGTGTACGCGCTGGACGACTACGATCTCGCCTCGCGGCTCTCCTTCTTCCTCTGGGCCACGGGCCCGGACGACGAACTGCTGGAGGTTGCCGCGGAGGGCCGGCTCTCCGACGCGGCGGTGCTCGACGCGCAGGTGCGCCGCATGCTGGCCGACCCGCGCGCCGAGGCGCTGGCCACGCGTTTCGCGGGACAGTGGTTCCGGCTGCAGGACCTCGAGGGCATGAACCCCGATGTCCGCCTCTATCCTGATTTCGACCAGCAGCTCAAGGAGGCGATGCACCGCGAGACGGAACTCCTCTTCCACACGCTTGTGCAGGAGGACCGGAGCCTGCTCGAACTGCTGACGGCCGACTACACGTTCGTGAACGAGCGCCTCGCGCGGCACTACGGCATCCCCGGCGTGACGGGAACGGATTTCCGGAGGGTCGAGATCCTCGAACCCGAGCGCCGCGGCGTGCTGGGGCACGGCAGCATCCTCACCCTCACCTCGCACGCGAGCCGGACGTCCCCCGTCCTCCGCGGGAAGTGGGTGATGGAGGTGCTGCTGGGGACGCCTCCGCCTCCGCCCCCGCCGGACGTCTCCGACCTGGAGGCGACGCCGGAGGCCGAGGAAGGTCGCACGCTCACCGTGCGGGAGCGATTGGAGATGCACCGGGCGAGCCCGGCCTGCCGTTCGTGTCACCGCGTGATCGATCCCATCGGTCTCGCGCTGGAGTACTTCGACGGCACCGGGGGGCGGCGCATCAAGGACAGCGGGATGCCGATCGACGCGCAGGGCGAACTCTACGACGGCACGCCGGTGACGAGCGCGGCGGATCTGCGCGCGGCGCTCCTCGCGCGGCCGGTGCCGCTCGTGCGCGCGTTCACCGAGAACCTGCTCGCCTACGCGCTGGGCCGGCGGGTCGAGTACTACGACATGCCGACCGTGCGGTCCATCGCCCGGCAGGCGGCCGCACAGGACCACCGCATGTCCGCGTTCATCCTCGGCGTGGTCAACAGCCCGGCGTTCCGGTTGAAGGGGACCGAGGCCGTGGTCGACGACATGCAAGCGGGATCCCAGGAGGACTGATGGAGTTCATCACAGGGAAGCACCTTTCTCGCCGGACCTTCCTCCGGGGCGCGGGGGCGACGGTCGCCCTGCCGCTGCTCGACGCGATGGTGCCGGCGGGCCGGCTGTGGGCGCGGGAGGTCGCGGATCCGACGCGGCTGGTCTGCATCGAGATGGTGCACGGCGCGGCGGGGAGCAGCGGGTTCGGGGCGGCACAGAACTACTGGTCGCCGGCGGCCACGGGCCCGGGATTCGACCTGTCGCCGACCGCGTTGAGTTCGCTCGAGCCGTACCGGGACTATCTCACGATCATCAGCGACACGGACGTCGAGACGGCGGAGGCGACGAAGCCGAAGGAGATCGGGGGGGACCACTTCCGGTCGAGCGCCACCTTCCTCACGCAGTCGCATCCGAAGCAGACCGAGAGTTCGGACGTGTTGGTCGGAACGTCGCTGGATCAACTCTACGCGCACCGATTCGGGCAGGACACACCGATTCCGTCCATGCAGCTCTGCATCGAGAACGTCGACCAGGCGGGAGGGTGCGCGTACGGGTACGCGTGCGTCTACACGGATACGATCAGCTGGTCCTCGCCGACGCAGCCGCTCCCGATGATCCGGGATCCCCGGGTCGCGTTCGACCAGCTGTTCGGGGCCGGCGGGACGCCGGAAGCGCGCGCGGCGCGGCAGCGCTCGAGCGCCAGCATCCTCGACTTCCTCACCGGTGAGGTCGCGAGCCTCAAGGGGCGGCTCGATCCCTCCGACCGGCAGCGCATGGACCGGTATCTCGAGAACGTCCGGGAGATCGAGCGTCGCATCCAGCGGGTGGTGGCGCGCAACGAATCGGGCGAGCGCCGGGACCTGCCGGAGGCGCCGGCGGGGGTGCCGGATTCGTTCGACGAGCACGTGAAGCTGATGTTCGACCTGCAGGCGCTCGCCTTCCAGGCGGACATGACGCGCGTGTTCTCGTTCAAGATGGGGCGGGACGCGTCGGGCCGGGTCTATCCGGAGAGCGGAATCGACAAGGGCTTCCACCCGGCGTCGCACCACGGCGACAACGAGAACAACATCACGGACTTCGCGCAGATCAACCGCTATCATGTCGGGCTCGTCCCGTACTTCCTCGACCGGTTGAAGGAGTCGATGGAGGGGGACACGCACCTGCTCGACAAGACGATGATCGTCTACGGATCGCCGATGGGGGATCCGAACGTGCACAACCACAAACGGTGCCCGCTCTTCGTGGTGGGGGGCGCGCAGGGGAGGATGGAAGGCAACCTGCACCTGCGGGCCGCGCCGGGGACGCCGATGGCGAACGTGATGTTGAGCCTCATGCACCGGTTGGGGCTGGAGGACATGACGAGCTTCGGGAACAGCACCGGCACGTTCTCGTTCGCGGAGACGGCGGACTGATGCGGCGCGCGCGATCGGCCGTCTTCGCGGCCGCGGCGCTGCTCGCGCTCGGGGCGGCGGCGCCGGTCGGGTCGCCGGCCGGGTTGGCTGGGCTGGCCGGGCCGGATGCGCCGGTGGCCGACGCGGCCATGCGCGGCGATCTGGACGCCGTGCGGTCGCTGCTCGCCGCGGGCGAAGACGTGAACGGCGCCCGGGGCGACGGCATGACGGCACTCCACTGGGCTGCGATGAAGGGGCGGCTCGACGTGGCCCAAGTGCTGATCGAGGCCGGCGCGGACCTTGGAGCGGGCACGCGGCTGGGCGGGCACGCGCCGCTCCACGTTGCGAGCCGGGCGGCGCACGCGCCGCTCGTCGAGGCGCTGCTGGAGGCGGGAGCCGACGCCCTCGCCGCGACGTCGACCGGCGCGACCGCGTTGCACTTCGCGGCCGCCGCCGGGTCGCCGGAGGCGGTCGCGGCGCTGCTGCGCCACGGCGCCGATCCGAACGCCCGGGAGCCCGAATGGGGTCAGACGCCGCTCATGTTCGCCGCGGCGGCGGGCCGGGCCGGCTCGGCGAGTGCCCTCGTTGACGCGGGGGCCGACGTTTCGCTCACCGCCTACGTGCTCGACATCGTGGCGCGCGACGCGTGGGACCAGCTTGACCGCCGCGAACGCAATGCCCGCGTGGCGGCGCTCCGGGCGGGCCGCGCGCCGCCGCCCGCGAACGAGCGTGAGCCGGCCCCCGGGCCGACCGCCGCGCCCGGCTCCGGCCCCCAGCCCGTGCGGCTGGCGGACCCGGAGGAGCCGGCCTGCTCCGGCTGCCTGGGCAACTATGCCGACCTCGTCGGCACGCACGGCGGGCTGACCGCGCTGCTGCTCGCCGCCCGCGAAGGCCACCGCGACGTGGCGCTGGCGCTGCTCGACGAGGGTGCGGACATCGACCAGCGGAGCGCCGCGGACGACACGACCCCGCTGCTCATCGCGATGATCAACGGGCACTTCGACCTCGCGATGGAACTCTTCGCACGGGGCGCCGACCCCACCCTCGCGAGCGATGCGGGAGCCACCCCGCTGTACGCGGCGCTCAACATGCACTGGGCCCCGAAGGCGCGGCATCCGCAGCCCACGGACGTGCACCAGCAGGAATGGTCGTACCTCGACGTCATGCGAACGTTGCTCGAAGCGGGCGTCGACCCGAACCCGCGGCTCAAGAAGTCACTCTGGTTCACGACCTACAATCGCGATCTGCTCGGGGTCGACCGCACCGGCGCCACGCCCTTCTGGCGCGCCGCGCACGCGCTCGACATCGATGCCATGAAGCTGCTCCTGGAGTACGGGGCCGATCCCGCGATTCCGACGGCGAAGGTGCCGGAGCGGCGTTACGGCCGGAGCGGAGACGACATCGATCACTCCGGTCTCGACCCGATCCCCGTCGGGGGGCCGGCCGTCCATCCGATCCATGCGGCGGCCGGCGTCGGCTACGGGCAGGGCTTCGCCGGCAACTCGCACCGCCATGTGCCGGACGGCTGGCTGCACGCCATGAAGTTCCTCGTCGAGGAACTCGGCGCCGACGTGAACGCGCGCGACCACAACGGGTACACGCCCGCCCACCACGCCGCCTCGCGCGGCGACAACGAGATGATCCTCTATCTCGTGGAGCGGGGCGCCGACGTGACGCTCGTGGCCCGGAACGGCCAGACCACCGTGGACCTGGCGAACGGGCCGGTGCAGCGGGTGCAGCCGTTCCCGGAGACCATCGCCCTCCTGGAGAGCCTCGGCGCGAGGAACAACCACCGCTGCGTCTCCTGCTGAACGCGAGCCGCCGACGACTCGTGACGAGAACCCATCAACAAGACCGGCGAACTCGGGCCGGCCTGACCTGACCATGCCGGATACCGCTACTGTCTGGGAACTGCTCGCGGGCGGTTCGGGGGAGAGTCCCGCCATCGCCGCCCCCGACCGCCAACCTCTCGACTTCAATGGCCTCCGCCGGCACGTCGAAAGGACCGTCGCCACCCTCAACGGCTTCGGCATCGGGCGGGGCGATCGCGTGGCGATCGTGCTCCCCAATGGTCCCGAGATGGCCTCCGCCTTCGTTTCCGTGGCGTGCGCGGCCACGGCCGCCCCCCTGAATCCGGCTTACCGGCAGCCCGAGTACGAGTTCTACCTCTCCGACCTGAACGCGAAGGCGCTCATCCTCGAAGCGGGCAGCGACTCTCCGGCGCGCATTGCGGCCGCCGACAGCGGGATCCCGATTCTCGAGTTGCACGCCGACGCCGCGGCCCCCGCCGGGACGTTCGAGCTCGTGCGGCAGGGACCCCGGGAGGACGGATCCGCCGCCGCGAATTCGGGGCTCGCGACAGCGGATGACGTCGCGCTCATCCTCCACACCTCCGGAACGACGTCGCGCCCCAAGATCGTGCCGCTCTCGCACCGGAACGTCTGCGCCTCCGCGGGCAACATCCAGCGCACGCTGCGGCTCACGGCGGAGGATCGCTGCCTGAACGTGATGCCGCTGTTTCACATCCACGGACTCATCGCGGCCGTGCTCGCGCCGCTCGGCGTCGGGGGCTCGATCTTCTGCACCCCCGGCTTCAACGTACTCCGCTTCTTCTCGTGGCTCGACGAAGCGCGGCCCACGTTCTACACGGCCGTTCCCACGATGCACCAGGCGATTCTGGCGCGCGCCCCGAGGAACCGCGACGCGGTCGAGCGGAACCCGCTGCGTTTCATCCGCTCGGCCTCCGCCTCCCTCCCGCCGCAGGTGATGGCGGAACTCGAGGAGACGTTCGGCGCTCCCGTGGTGGAGGCGTACGCGATGACCGAAGCGGCGCACCAGATGACGTGCAACCCGCTTCCGCCCGCGGCGCGCAAGCCGGGCACGGTGGGGATCGCCGCGGGCCCCGAGGTTTCGGTCATGGACGAGGCCGGAGCGCTCCTGCCGGCGGGCGAGGTGGGGGAGATCGTCATCCGCGGCGCGAACGTCAGCGACGGCTACGAGAACAACCCCGCCGCGAACGCCGAGGCCTTCACCAACGGGTGGTTCCGGACAGGGGACCAGGGCGTGCTGGACGACGAGGGATACGTCACGATCACCGGACGCCTGAAGGAGATCATCAACCGCGGGGGCGAGAAGGTCTCGCCGCGCGAGATCGACGAGGCGATCCTCGACCACCCGGCCGTGCGCCAGGTCGTGGCGTTCGCGGTGCCGCACCCGAAGCTGGGCGAGGAAATCGCGGCGGCCGCGGTGCTCCGCGAGGGGATGGAGGCGACGCCGCGCGAACTGCAGGCGTTCGCGGCGGAGCGGCTCGCCGACTTCAAGGTCCCCCGGACGATCCTTCTCATGGACGACATCCCCAAGGGTCCGACCGGCAAGGTCCAGCGCATCGGCATGGCCGAGAAGCTCGGCCTGACCTGACCGGCGGCGGCTGATGCGGATCTGCATCTACGGAGCGGGCGCGATCGGGGGCTACCTCGGCGCGCAACTTTCGCTGGCGGGGCGGGACGTCACGCTCATCGCGCGCGGCCCCCACCTGGAGGCGATGCAGCGACACGGCGTGCGGCTGCTGATCGACGGCGAGGAGCGCGTCGCCCATCCCCGCTGCACGGACGACCCCGCGGAGGTGGGGCCTCAGGACTACGTGATCGTCACGCTCAAGGCACATTCCGTCCCCTGGATCGTGGAACCGATGCAGCCCCTGCTCGGGCCCGACACGGCGGTCGTCACGGCGACGAACGGTCTCCCGTGGTGGTACTTCTACCAACTCGAAGGCCCGTGGCGCGACCGGCGCCTCGAGAGTCTCGACCCCGGCGGCGTGCAGTGGGACCGGATCGGCCCGGAGCGCGTCATCGGCTGCGTCGTGTATGCCGCGACCGAGGTGTCCGAACCCGGCGTGATCCGGCACCTGAAGTACAACCGGTTCACGCTCGGCGAGCCGAGCGGGGAGAAGACGGATCGCGTGCGGCGGCTGGCGCGAGCGATGATCGGCGCGGGATTCCGGGCTCCGATCCGGGGCATCCGCAACGAGATGTGGGTGAAGCTGTGGGGGAACGTCGCCTTCAATCCGATCAGCGCCCTCACGCAGGAGACCGTGGACACCATCGCCCGGGACCCCGACACGCGCGCCGTCGCGAAGACGATGATGCTCGAAGGGCAGGCGGTCGCCGAAGCCCTGGGCGCCCGCTTCTCGATCGACATCGAGCGGCGGATCAACGGGATCGAGGCCGTCGGCGCCCACCGCACCTCGATGCTGCAGGATCTCGACAAGGGCCGGCCCATGGAGATCGACGCCCTCGTCACGGCCGTGCAGGAGATGGGGCGCATGGTCGACGTTCCCACCCCCACGATCGACGTGATCCTCGCCCTGGTCCGCCAGCGCGCCCGCGTCGCCGGCGCCTACCCCTCCGCCTGAAATCGACCCGGGATCCGACGATCCCATTGGAGAACCATATGAAGAACCCTCCGGACGGCTGGCCGAGAATCACCCCCGCCGTGTTCTACGACGACGCCGGCGCCGCGATCGACTGGTTGGCCGATGCGTTCAGGTTCGACGTGCGGGAGAGGATCGAGAACGAGCGGGGGCAGATCGTGCATTCCCAGCTCGCCCTGAACGGCGGCCTCATCATGGTGGGCCAGGCGGGGCTCACGCCGGGCCGCACCTACCCCCGATCCCCGCAGGCCGCTGACGGCGCGAACACGCAGTCGCTCATGGTCTACGTGGACGACGCGGACGCGCACTGCGAGCGGGCGCGCGCGGCCGGCGCCGCGATCACGACCGAGCCGGCGACCCAGGACTACGGCGAGGACTACTGGTCCGACCGAAGCTACGAAGTCCGCGATCTCGAGGGTCACTACTGGTGGTTCGTGCAGCGTCTCCGCAGTTAGCGTCTGTGCCGCTGGCGCCGAGGGATGGCGTTACCGCAGACCGCTACGCGCCGAACAGCGGGATCCGGAACACGCGCGCAAAGATCAGAATGCCGCACAGGCCCGTGAAGATGAGCAGGCTCAATCCCCCGAAGAAGCGGGCGAACCACGACGGGTAGAAGAGTTTGTCGTCCTTCGGGATCACCTTCAGGCAGAAATAGAGGTTGAAGAAGTAGATCACCGGCGCGACGAAGAAGGCGAGCGCCGAGGCGACGAGCACGAGGAACACGGGGCGCGGGTCGAAGGTGATGTAAAGGACGGACGCGATGAGCGAGTAGAACATCGTCATCCGGTAGATGTTGTACTCGGAGTTCCACGTCCACCGCCGTTCGGGATCGGCCCGGTCCTCCGGCGATATCCCGCGCAGGCGCGCCGTCGTGCGGAAGAGGTTCCGGCAGCATGCGCCGACGATGCGGGGCCAGCCGTCGAAGTAGTTGAAGGCGGTGGAATACGTGGCCGCGAGGGCCCCGAGGATGAAGACCATCATCATCCACGGTCCCACGCTGAGCGTGAAGATGCCCGCGATCTCCCCCATGACGGCGCGCCCCTCGATCGGACTCGGATGGAGCCACACCGCGGCGAGGAGGACGAAGATCGCCGCCAGCGCGAAGGAGACGACGTGGCCCGTCCGGAAATCCCAAAGCCCGATCCGGAACCAGCGGCGGCAGTACTCCCGCGCGTGCGGGGAGAGCCGCGCGGTATCGACCGCGAGGTCGGATGCGGGCGAGGTGAAGGGGTCGAAGCGAGGCGCGACGCCGGTCGCCTCGAGATGGGGCCGGACCTTGCTCATGCCCGCGCGCTTCGCCTTCCCCCACTCCGACGCCTGCAGCGAGACATCGATGCCGGTCGGCAGCAGGCCGAGGAAGCCCGCGATCACGAGCCACGACCCGTCGGGGATCTCGAAGAGGAAGAAGTGCCCCATCTCGGCGAGCGGCGCCGGCTGGACGATATAGACCGCGACCGATGAGAGGACGAGGACGCCCGCGAGGGCCTTCGTCGTGTTCTCGACGGCCTTGTAGCTGCCCCGGAGGATGATGCCCACGGAGAGCACGCCGAGCAGAGCCGCGTACGCTTCGAGCGGAACGGCAAGGCCCAGGTATTCGCTGAACAGGTAGTAGAGGACCGCGGCGGCCGCGATCAGACGTCCCGCCTGGCCGATCGCGCACTGTATGAGCGTCGTGATCATCACGTACCAGAGCGGCCACTTCCAGCGCGCCGTGGCATAGGCCTCCAGGAGACTCTTCCCGGTCGCATTGGTGAACCGGAAGGCCATCTCGAAGCCGTAATACTTGAAGATGTAGGCGACGGGCAGGCACCAGAGGAGGGCGTGGGCGAACCGGCCTCCGGCGGTGGGCGCCGTGACGACGTGGCTCGTTCCGATCCCCGTCATCATGAGGATCAGCCCGGGGCCGAAATGAGCGAGGAGATCGCGCGGCCTGAGCGACGGGAGGGCGAAGTCCTCCGGATTCAATCCGTCGTCGGCCTTCGATTCGCGATCGGACAAGCCAGGACTCCCATCCGGGACTGCTGCGCTTCACGCCGGTGCCTTTCAGGCCGGACCCGAAAGGTACACGGGACATCGCTCCCTGCCGAGAGGGTCGGCGATCGGTGCATGGCCGAAGGCACAGAACGTTCCCGCGGGAACGCGGCCGCGAAACGTTGCCGAAAAATGCCGCTGTGGAAAGACGCCGGGATCGGACCTATCGTTCCGGGACCCCTGAAGACCATGCGCGGCCAGCGAAGCGGAGGTGCGAATGTCTGCGACCCATCCACAGGTGCGCGGCGTGTGCTGCGCGCTGACCCTGGTATTCGCCGCCGGGTGTGCCCCGGGCCCCGCCGCCGAAGCGGACAACCCCTTCGTCGGGGCGTGGTCGCTCGCGTCGTGGGAGAGCCGCTCCGCGGCAGGCGAAGTGACACTTCCCTACGACGGGAATCCCGCCGGCCAGATCACCTACACGGCCGACGGCCGCATGTCCGCGCAGTTGATGCAGGCGGGGCGGGCGTTCCCCGACGCCGCGGAGGCCACCGGCCAGGAGATGCGCGACGCCATTCTGGGCGGTTTCTTCTCCTACTACGGAGACTACAGCGTCGACATGGAGGCGGGTGTCGTCACGCACCACGTGGAGGGCGCGCTGCTGCCGGGTTGGGTCGGCTCGGACCGGCCACGCTCGTTCACCTTCGACGGACGGGACCGGCTGATCCTGAGTACCGAACCGGACCCCGCGCGCGGAGGAGGTGCGGTAGGCGTTCTCGTCTGGGAGCGGATGTCCGGCCGCTGACCGGGGGACGAACGGGGTCGGGCTCCAGAAAAACTTGCTCCGGGGCGCATCCCCGCCGAGGATGTCGGTCCCCGTCGGCCGCAACCGTCGGCCGCAGCCAATCGACAGCAACCATCGGCAACCCGCCCCGGAGAGGTCCCTTGATCAAGTACGCGTTCGTGCGTCGCCGCGTCTCCGCGCCCCCTCGCCGTCGCCATCGCCCCCGAGGACGCTTCGGCGTCAACCCGGCCGCTCCTCTCGCGCTTGCCCTGATCGTCGGTTGCGCGCCCGAACCGGGAACGGGCTCCCCCGCGTCCGACCCTCCCATCGTCGGCGTGTGGCGTCTCGTTTCGTGGGAACGGAGGATGCCGGACGGGGAGGTCACGCTGCCGTACGGCGAAACGCCGGGCGGCCAGATCGCATACCTGGGAAACGGTCGCATGTCCGCCCAGCTCATGCGCCCCGACCGCGTGTTCCCCGACCCGGAGACCTCGACGGCCGAGGAGATGCGGGCTTTCATCCTCGGCAGCTTTTTCTCCTATTACGGGGACTATACCGTGGATCTTGAGGCGGGCGTCGTCACGCATCACGTGGAGGGCGCGCTCCACCTGGAGTGGCTCGATTCGGACCGTCCGCGCGCCTTCCGGTTCGAAGCGCCGGATCGGCTCATCCTGAGTACCGCTCCGGATCCGCAGATGGAGGCGGGCGGCGTGAACACGCTTCACTGGGAGCGCATCCCGTCGCGGTGACTCTCTCGGAACTCTGCGAGGACGAAATGATGACGAAGTCAACCGTGACTCTGGTCCTGGCCGCGGCGGCGGTGGCCGGCGCATGCGCGGCCGGGGGACCGGAAGACCCCGCGGACCTCGTCCTCATCAACGGGGACGTGTACACGCTCGACGAGGCGCGGCCCGCGGCCGAGGCGGTCGCGATCCGCGGCGAGCGCATCGCCGTCGTCGGATCCAACGCGCAGGCACGGGCGCTGGCGGGCCCGGACACGCGCGTCATCGACCTGGGCGGCGCCTTCGTATCGCCGGGCTTCAACGACGGCCACGTGCACGTCGAGAGCACCGGGGCGCTCATCGTGGGCGTGAACCTGCTCGAGGTGCACGAGCCGGAAGGCTTCCGCGAAGAGATCGCGCGCGCGGCCGAACGTCTGGCGCCCGGCAGCTGGATCACGCGCGGCGACTGGGGCGCCTACGAGCAGTGGGAAGCCGGATCGGCCGGCCGCGAAGGAGAGGGCACCGCGGAAGCCGGTGCCGCGGAGGCCGGTGCTGCGGAGGCCGGCGCCGCGAGTGCCGGGGGGCCGTTCACGCCGCACCGCGACCTCATCGACGACGTGACCCCGAATCACCCCGTCCTCGTGAACCGCTTCGACCGCTCCATGTACCTCGCGAACAGTCTCGCGCTCGAGACGGCGGGCATCACCGACGCCACGCCGGCGCCGCCGGGCGGCACGATCGCAAAGGGCGAGGACGGCCGGGTCACGGGCATCCTCACGGGCTCCGCCGTCGACCTCGTCCGGGCCGCCATCACGCCGAAATCGTTCGAGCAACGCCTCACGGAGGTCCGCGCCGTGCTCCGGGAGGCCCGCGAGGGCGGCGTCACGACGATCCAGGACATCACCTCCTCCGAGCAACTCCGCGCCTACCAGGAACTGCACGCCCGCGGCGAACTGACCGCCCGCATCAACATCCGTCCCTCGCTCGACAACGTGACGCACACCGGCGGGCTCGGCATCACCCGCGGTTTCGGGGACGACTGGCTCCGCTTCATCGGCTACAAGGCCTGGGTCGACGGGATCATGGGCGGCTCCAGCGCGATGTTCTACGAGGAGTACGACCACGCGCCCGGCAACTTCGGGATCGTGCGCCAGATCATGCTTCCCGAGGGCGTCGACGGCCTCGCACTCTCCCTGAGCCGCGATCAGAACTACACCGAATTCCCGCAGGGGAACCTCCAGCGGCTCATGGAGGAGGCGGTGCCCACGGGACTCCCGCCCCACATCCACGCCATCGGCGACAAGGGCGTGAAGATCCTGCTCGACCTGTTTGAGGCCGTGTTGAGCGAGCACGACATCATCGAAGCGGATCACAGGTGGCGGATGATCCACGCGCAGGTCGTGGAGGAGGCGGACTTCCACCGCTTCGGCGAACTCAACCTGGTGGCGGAGGTGAACCCGTACCACATCTCGGACGACATGCGCTGGATGGAGGAGAGGATCGGCCCGGAGCGGTCGCGCGGCGCGTACGCGTTCCGGTCGCTGAAGGACGCCGGGGCGGTGCTTGTGTTCGGGAGTGACAGTCCCGGGACGAACGCGGCCCGCTACTTCCTTCATCCGAGGTACGGGCTCTACGCGGCGGTCAGCCGCCAGACGCTCACGGGCGAGCCGGCCGAGGGCTGGTTCCCCGACCAGCGGCTGACGATAGAGGAGGCGATCGAGGCCTACACGCGGAACCCGGCGTGGGCTTCGTTCGAGGAGGACATCAAGGGCACGCTGACGCCCGGCAAGCTGGCGGATATCGCCGTGTTCGACGTGGACCTGATCGAGGCCGGCCGGAACGATCCCGCGCGGCTGCTCGAGGCGGAGGCGCTCTACACGATCGTCGGCGGCCGCATCGTCCACGAGCGCGGCGCACCGTAGGCGGACTGCGCCGGGAGGCTCCGGCCAGGGGCGGCTGCTACGGCGGAACGCTTTGTTGGGAAGAGCTTTACGGGCCACGCAACGTGGCTTAGCTTGGGAGTTCGAGGGAGAGGTGGAGGCGCGGGGGATCGAACCCGCCGGTCGAGTGTCAAGCCCTTACCGGGTACACCAGTACCGCCCCCGCCGAACCCTCTCCCCCTCGTTCCCGTCGGGAGTTCAAAGGCTTCGGCAGAAGTATCCGGTCTGCACGCACCCCGGTATCAAATGAACGCGGAGGACTCCGGCGAGAATGATCAGCGTTGCGCTGGACGGAGGCTTGGTCGAACAGGTGCGAGACCTGCTCGAGACGGCCTCACTGGAGGAGACCGTCGACTACGCGCTGCGCCAGGTCGTCCGGCGCGATGCGGCGACGCCGTGAGATTGAAGCCCTCGTGAGGATGGAGGGACTCGATCTATCGGACGAGCAAGTCATGGCGGGTTGCTGGCGCCAGTGAGGTCGTTCCCGCCCTCGAGAAACCGCCAGCCTTCGTCGGTCTGCGGGATTTCGCAGACCGTCTTCCTGCCGAACCAGCGGTAGCGGTTCCGGGCTACGAAGCGGTACACGAAGTTGCGAAGCGGGGCGGGGATGACGAGGAGTGTCGCGACGAACGGCCAGGCGCGGCCGAGACCCGCCAGAATGAGCAGCGCGGCCGTGCTGCTGCGGTAGGCCTTTCCTCTCGCGAACAGAATCAGCGACCGCGGGGGCTCGCCGGGTCCAAGGGTTCCAGGGGTCTCGACCCTCGCCGCCGTGAGGATCCGGCGTCCCACGTCGGACTGGAGCGCGGCGAAGCGGAAGCGGCCGCGCCGGTCCCGGCGGATGACGAAGCGGACGGCGCCCGCGCACAGGTTGCAGACGCCGTCGAAGAGGACGATGGGCCCCTCCGGGCGCCGCTCGGCGTCGGCGGGCCCCGCCGCGTCGTTCACGGCACGAGGCGGGGTCTCGCCATGTTCTTGAGCAGGAAGAGTCCGTCCCCGGTTCCCGTCACGGCGATCGTTCCGCTCTCGAAGTAGGGGTAGTTGCTCCACGATGCGCCGCCCTGGTAGGGCGAGGTGTCGAAGAAGCCGATCTCGACCGGGTTCTCGGGGTCCGAGATGTCGAGGACGCGGAAGCCCGCGGAGTAGTTCGACTGGTACATGAGGTCGCCGACGATGTAGAGATTGTGGTCCGTCGCGGTCGTCTCGGCGATGTACTCCGTGACGAGGATCGGATCGTCGAGGTCCGTCACATCCCACACCAGCGTGCGCGTCCCCTCCACGAGGCCCTGGGGCTCGTCGCCCTCGTCGTTCATGTAGAAGTAGCGGTGGTCGTCGGTCAGCCAGCCCTGGTGCGCGTAGGCGACGTTCGGATAGTCGATCGTGGCGAGGCCGACCGGCGCGTCCTTGTCGCTCACGTCGGCGATGTTGAACGCCGTCTCGTTCGAGCCGAGGCAGATCTCCTTGCCCGCGTGCTCGGTGTCGGGGCCGCGGTAGGTCACGCACTGCGCGTCGTGTACGTAGCCCGTGCCGCGGCGTCCCGTCCCCTCCTGCGCGAAGCAGCCGGCGAAGACGGGCTGGGCCGGATCCTCGAGATCGATCATGTGCAGGCCCCCGCCGCAGGTCTCGCCTCCGCCGCTGTTCCCGACGGCATAGGCGAAACCGGTCTCCTCGTTGATGACGATGTTGTGGGCGGAGTGAATCCCGTCGTAGAGGAAGGTCTCCTCGAACGTCACGGGCTCCGCGCCCACGTCGCGCAGTTGCCGCAGGTCGAACACCTGCACGCCGTGCTCCAGGGCCGCGTCCGCGACGATGTAGGCGTGGTCGCGATACACCTTGATGTCGCGCCAGATCATGTGTCGCGAACCCTCGGTGGCCGGCAGGTCCCCGAGGAAGCGCGGGTGATAGGGGTCGCTGACGTCGACGAACGATGTGCCGTCCGTACGCCCGACGATCGCGATCTCCCGCCCCGTCTCCGGATCGGTCCAGCCCCAGATGTCGTTGACGCGCGTGGCGCGGGTGCCGCCGAGGTCCTTGATCGGCATGAATGCGGTGATGTTCACGTCCCGGCACTCGAAGACGTCCGCCTGCCCCTCGGTGCACTCGATCTCTTCGCCTGCGATGGCGGGGAGGCCGCGGTAGTCGTTGACGAGGGTGCCGCCCTCTTCCCAGGCGCCGGTGGCGGACCGCTCGTAGACGACGGCGCCGCCGGCGCGGGAGTCGACTCCCGTCGCGCCGATGACGAGGTGGTCGCCGGATCGCGCGGCCGCCCCGGCGAAGCCGGAGCGCTCGCCGAGCGGAGAGCTCAGGAGAATGGAAGCCTCGCGCCACTGCCCCTCGGCATCGCGCCGGTAGGCATACAGGGTGCCGGCGCCCATGAAGCTGCCCGGCGCCCCAATGAGGATGTCGTTGCCATCGAATCCGAGAGAGAAGCCGAACTGCGCGTTGGGTTCGGGCAGCAGCGGGCCGAGCCGCGCCTCCATGGTCCAGCCGTCGGCGCCCCGCGCAAAGGCGAAGACCGCCCCGCCGCTCTCCCTCAGCGTCGGGGCGCCCACCAGCGCGAAGCCGTCCCGCACGGCGAGCGAGGCGCCGAACCCGCTGCGCTCCTGAAGCGATGGCGGTTCGAGGGTCCCGTTCGCCGTCCACGACCCCGAGCCGTCACGCTCGAAGGCATGCACCGCGGGTGGCGCGTCATCGGCCTCCCGGGTGCCGACGAGCAGCGTTTCTCCGTCGAGGGCCAGCGCCGCGCCGAATCCCTCGGTCGCCACGCCCTCCGTCGGCCGCAACGCCGCGCCTGCGGACGCGGTCCCGTCGGGGCCCGGGACATAGGAGAACACGGCCCCTCGTCCGTCGTCCGCTCCGGGGGAAGACACGATCGCGGCGCCCTCGGTCAGGGCGATGGCGCTCCCGAAGGCCGCGGCGCCCTCCGGCGCCCCGAGCCGGGCCACCTGCTCCCAGCCGCCCGCCCCATCGGACCGGAACACGTAGACCGCGCCGGCCCCGTCCGCTTCGAGCGGCGCGCCCGCCCACAGCCAGTCCCCCTGAGTCGCGATCGCCCGCCCGAACCCGTCCGGGACGCGCACCTCGCCGGAAACCGTGACCTGCCCCGTCTCGGCCCAGCCCGAGGCCGTGCGGCCGAAGACCCACACGATGCCGGACATCGTGCCGTTGCCCGTCTCGCCGACAAGCACCTGGTCGCCGCTCACGGCCAGCGCACCGCCGAACTGCTGCGCGGCGGCGGCCGCGGGAAACGCCAGCACCAAGCCCGCCGCCAAGAAAAGGATTCGCCGATTCATGAGATACCTCTCCCGGAGTTCCGTCCCGTCACATTGTCCTGTCACGCTGTCCCGTCACGCTGTCGTGTCACGCCTTCCTGTCGCCGATGACACACATGCAAGCTGCGTTCCCACCGGCCCGACACGCCAGCGCCCACGCCGGTCCCGATGGTTTCCTTCCCCCCATTCCCGCGTGTACGTTGCAAATCTGCACATATCCCGCTTTCGGCAGGAGGTCATCATGTATCGCGCCGCCCGCTTCGTCTCCGCGAGCCTTCCTCTTCTCCTCTTCGTCGGCTTCTTCGTCGGTCCGGCACCGGTCTCGGCCCAGAACGGCGACGGGACGAAGACCCTTTCCCTCGACATGTACATGGACTGGGAACGGGTCTCGAACCCCCAGATCTCCCCGGACGGCCGTCACGTCGTCTACACGCGCGGCTGGATCGACCAGATCAACGACCGCTGGGAGTCCACGCTGTACATCATGAACGCCGACGGCACCCGCAAGCGCGAGCTGATCGACGGGTCCGGGGCCATCTGGTCTCCGGACGGCACCCGCATCGCCTACACCGCATCCGGTGACCCGGAGGGCTCGCAGATCTTCGTGCGCTGGATGGACGCGGAGGGCGCGAGGACCCAGATCACGCGGCTGGAACACTCGCCCGGCAGCCTCCGCTGGTCCCCGGACGGGACCCACATCGCGTTCACGATGCTGGTGGAGGACGAGGAGAGCTGGCCGATCGACCTGCCGAGCCGTCCGGACGGCGCGAAGTGGACGGAGGGCCCGAAGATCGTCACCCGCATGGACTACCGTCAGGACCGCCGCGGGTACGTCGACCAGGGCCATTCCCACATCTTCGTGGTGCCGGCCGACGGCGGCACACCGCGCCAGCTCACCGACGGCATGTGGAACCACGGCAACCCGCAGTGGAGCCCGGACGGGAGCGAGATCTACTTCTCTTCGCTGCGGGAGGAGGACTCCGAGTACAACTGGCGCGAGTCCGAGATCTACGCGGTGGACGTCGCCTCGGGCGCGATCCGGCAGCTCACGACGCGCCACGGGCCGGACGGCGGCGCCTATCCCTCGCCCGACGGCAGCCTCATCGCCTACTCGGGACAGGACTGGAACGACGACACGTACCGCAACTCCCACCTCTACGTGATGAACCCGGACGGTTCGGGCGTGCGGCAGATCTCCGGCGACTTCGACCGCGGCATGCGGGGGAGTCCGCAGCTCATGTGGGCGCCGGACGGGAGCGGCGTCTACTTCAACGTGAACCGTGAAGGCACGCGGCACCTGCACTTCGCATCCGTGGACGGCGGCGTGACCCAGGTCACGACCGGCAACCACCTCCTGAGCCTGAGTTCGTTCACCGAAGACGGGGATGCGGTCGGCACGTTGACCACGCCGCACGGCCCCGGCGACGTGGTGTCGTTCGATCTCGACGACGGCGGCAACCTCATGCCGCTTACGGATGTGAACGCGGATGTGCTGGCGGGGGTCACGCTCGGCGAGGTCGAGGAGATCTGGTACAAGTCGGTGAACGACTGGGATATCCAGGGCTGGATCGTGAAGCCGCCCGACTTCGACCCGTCGAGGAAGTACCCGCTCATCCTGTCGATCCACGGCGGGCCGCACGGCATGTACAACACCGGCTTCAACTTCGGCTGGCAGGAGCACGCCGCGAACGGCTACGTCGTCGTCTACACCAACCCCCGCGGCAGTTCCGGGTACGGGACGGACTTCGGGAACGCGATCAAGAACGCCTATCCGTCGCAGGATTTCGACGACCTGATGGCCGGCGTCGACGAGGTCGTGGCGCGGGGATACGTCGACGAGGACAACATGTTCGTCTACGGCTGCTCCGGCGGCGGCGTGCTCACCTCATGGGTCGTGGGCCACACCGACCGCTTCCGCGCGGCCTCGGCGAACTGCCCGGTTACGAACTGGCTCTCCTTCGTGGGGACGACGGACGGACCCGGCTGGTACCGCAACTTCGAGCACTTCCCCTGGGACGACCCCTCGGAGCACCTGCGCCGCTCGCCGCTCATGTACGTGGGCAACGTGACGACGCCGACGATGCTGATGACGGGGGAGATGGACCTGCGGACGCCGATGCCCCAGACGGAGGAGTACTACCAGGCGCTCAAGATGGAGCGGGTGCCGACGGCGATGATCCGCTTCCGCAACGAGTGGCACGGGACGAGCAGCACGCCGTCGAACTTCCTGCGCACGCAACTCTTCCTGCGCACCTGGTTCGAGCGCTTCGGGACGCACGACGACGGCGACGCCCGCGCCGTATCGGACGACCAAAGCTCCTGACGGCGACTTTGACGGACCGGGGCGCATCGCCCCGGTCCGATCGTGCTTTTGCAACGCCTGTGATCGTGCTTTTGCAATGCCTGTGGGCGTGTCGGCACCCCTGTGTCGGCCTATGCCAATCGAAAGTGTGACCTGCAATTGGCATAAGGCTCCACAGTGACTTCCAGCATCCCCAAGCACCAACCTCGGATCGGCCGACTAGCGGCCCGGTCCGAGCAGGATGGCGTTCATGAACAGGAGTTGGGTTGCCTCCGCGTAGGCGCGGTAGTTCGGGTCCTCGGCGAAAGCCACGACCTGGCCGCGCCCCACGGGCTGGTGGATGAGGAAGGCCTTGTTCGCCAGTTGCGGACGCGACTCCTCCCACACGATCCCGCTCAGGACGAGGCTCTCGAGGTCGGCGTAGCGGCCGACGTTCGTGCCCTCATCGAGGGTGATGGGACGGAAGACGCGGGAGCCCTCGACGAGGACGCCGATCTCGCCGTCGGTGCCGGCGGCGAGCCAGTGTTCCGTGTCGAGCCGCGTGCGCAGGATCGCACCGGGCACGCCCTCCGGCGATTCGTCCCCCGGGGAGATCGCATCGAGGTAGTCGATCGGCTGCTCGGGCGTGCCGGGCTCCGGCGGGTCGTCGCTCTCGGCGCGGCCGCCCCGTCGCTCCGCCTCGGTGGCGAGGAGCCCGGCCCGCGAGGCCCAGCGCGAGGACTCGGCCATCGTGATCAGCGTGCCGCCGTCCCGCATCCACGCCTGAAGGCGGTCCCGCAGCCCGTCGCCCACCACAGCGCCGTAGTTGCCGCTGGGGAAGACGATGGCGTCGTAGTCCGCCAGCCGCGCGCGTCCGAGGCTCGAGGCGCGCACGGCCGTCGTGCGCTGCCCGTAGCGCCGCTCGAGGACGTAACGGGCCCAGCCGACGGAATAGCCCCGGCCGGGGGCGTCGTAGACGAGGAGCACGCGCGGCTCGCGCAGCGCCCGGACGCTGCGGCTGCCGAGCGACATGCCCTCGCGCACGTACGCGTCGTCGATCGGGACGACTTCGGCGCGGTGCCGGGCGGCGATGCCGGCCAGGTGCTGCCGCAGTTCCGGGCCGTTCTCGGCCGCTCGGACGATGGCGGTGCCGACGCCGAAGCGGCGGCCGTCCAGCGTGAACTCCGCGCCCGCGGCCCGGACACGGAGGCCTTCGCGCAGCGCTTCGGCGACCGCCGCGGCCCCGTTCGTGCCCCACGGGACCAGGTAACCGACGAGTGCTTCGGGCAGGGGCGCCGCCGAGCCGCCGCCCCCGCCGCCGACTCCCGGGCCGCCGCCCTCTCCGCCACCGTTCACCTCCGGGCGCGCGGCGGCCTCGCTCGCGGTCAACGGCGCGCCGCGCGCCCCCGTCGGGGCGGTCTCGATCGCCTCCACGTCCCACAGCAGCGGCTGGCTCCACGCCGTTAGGTCGTAGATCTCGTCCGGCTGACGGTTCGCCCGGCGCTCGATCTGCCGCCGCACGAAATCCTCCTCCATCGGCACGTGCGCGTCGAGGAGGTTGCGGATGAAGCGGTGGGCGGGCTGCGCGAGCGGCACGATGAAGCTCGAACCGGCGGGTAGCGTCCGGCCGCCGACCGTCACCGGCTCGGAGGCACGGAACACGTCGATCCCGTTCTCGACGAGCATGAGGGCGAGCCGCTCCGCCATCCCCGGGTCGTGCGCCGAATGGAGTACGATCTCGGCCGGGCCCCGCTCCCCGAGCGCGATCCCTTCACGCAGGAACGCCACGTAGTCCCGCAGGATCCGGTCCCGGTTGCGGGCAGCCGTGAGCGCGGTCTCGATCCCCGCCGTGAAGTGGTGCAGCACGCCGTCGCCGTACGTGAGCAGGTCGTCGTCCGATTGCCGCAGCCGGAGTCCCCCGGCGCCCGCCTGCTCGTACGTCATCCCCAGCGCGCCGTGCCCCATCGGCCACATGTCCACGTAGCCGGGATAGAAGAGGTCGTACACGTCCCGGTTGAAGTACGCGAACCCGCGTTCGTCGAAGCGCGCGGCGATCGCCTCGCCGAACACGTCCATGAGCGCGACCTGCCGTTCCCCGAACCAGGGGTTGGAGGGCGGGGCGGTGGGGGGGAAGAAGTAGGTCGCGTCCCCTCCCATCTCGTGCAGGTCCGCCACGATGTGGGGACGGAACTCGAGAAAAATGTCCACCTTCCCCCGCGTTTCGACCTGGCTCTGGATGAACAGGTCCCGGTTGAGGTCGAACAGGTAGTGGTTCCCGCGGCCGCCCGGCCACGGCGGGTCGTGCTCGGCGGAGATCCGAGCCTCGTCCGGCCAGCGCGCCCCCGCGACCGAGTTCTGGTACACGAAGCGGTTCCGCCCGTCCGGGTTCTCCATTGGGTCGATGAGGACGAGCGACTCCGAGAGGATGAGGTCGACGTCGGGATCCCCGATCGCCGCGAGCAGATGGTAGGCTTCGGCCATCGCGGCGCCGCTGGAACTGATCTCGTCGCCGTGGATCCCGTGCATGAGCGCGGTGACGACCGGGAGTTCGGCCAGCAAGGCCTCGGCCTCCGCATCGGAGAGGCCTCGCGGGTCGGCGAGCCGCGCGATGCCCGCCTTCACCTCGTCGAGCCGTGCCATGCGCTCCGGCGAGCCGATGAAGAGGACGACGAGCGGCCGACCCTCCCAACTCTCCGCATACTGCATGAGACGCGTCCGCTCGGGGGCCGCGGCGGCGAGCGCTTCCACGTAGCGGATCACATCGTCGGGCGGCGTGACGACCTCGCGGAAGCCGTGTCCCGCCACCTCTTCGAGCGTCGGGATGTCGGGGTCGTAGCGCGTTCCGGGCGCGAGTTCCTGCGCCTGGGCGGGCACCTGCAGCGCGGCGGCGAGCGCGAGCGTGGATAGCACGGGCACATCTCCGGGTACGGGGAACGGGCAACCGTCGACTCACTATCGCACGATCGTCGCGGGGGTGCACTGTGCGTTGCACGCGGGGGCGGCCAGGGCGCATCCTCAGGCCGATCCGATTCTGGCAGCCCGCCCCGCAACGCGGCTGCCAGGCCCGCCGCCCACGGTCCGGCCGGAGGAGACCCAATGAGCGAACCCGCCGCCAGCGAACCCGCCGCGCGCTCCCGCTCCAGCTTCTGGAGGAGCTTCGGCCCCGGACTCATCTGGGCCGCGACCTCCATCGGCGTTTCCCACCTCGTGCAATCCACGCGGGCCGGGGCGGAGGCGGGGTTCGCCCTCGCCGGCGTGATCGTGGTCGCGCTCGTCCTCAAGTATCCCTTCTTCGAGTACGGGGCGCGCTACGCGGCGGCCACGCGGCGGAGCCTGGTCGAGGGCTACCGCGACATCGGCGGCTGGGCGTTGTGGCTCTTCCTCGCCATCACCCTCGTGACCGCGATCATCTCGCTGGCGGCGCTCGCGATGTTCATGGCCTTCCTTACGCGCTACGCCTTCGGCGCGGAGTGGCCGCTGGCGGCGACGGCGGCCGTGCTGATGGGCGCCTGCGTGGCGGTGCTCGCAGTGGGGCGTTTCCGCGGCCTCGACATCACGATCAAGATCCTGCTCGCGATGCTCGTCCTCTCGACCGTCGCGACCGCGCTGGTGGCCGCGCCGCGCGCCGACCTCTCGACGCTGGCGGTCTGGCCGGGCGACATCGTCGGCACCGTCGTCCCCTTCGCCTTCCTCCTCGCCCTCATCGGGTGGATGCCCTCGCCCGTCGACGTCGCGGTGTGGAGCAGCCTGTGGACGCTCGCCAAGGACAAGACGACGGGCGCGCAGACATCGGTCGCGGACGCGAAGCGCGACTTCCTGGTGGGCTTTGTCGGCACCGGCATCCTCGCCCTCATCTTCGTGTCGGTGGGCGCCACCGTCCTGTACCAGGCGGAGGTCGCCCTCAGCGACGCCGGGGCCGTGTTCTCCACGCAACTCGTCGACATGTACAGCACGACGCTGGGCTCGTGGTCCCGTCCCATCGTGCTCGTGGCGGCGATGGCGACGATCTTCTCGAGCCTCCTCGCGGTCACGGACGGCTTCCCGCGGGCGATCGAACGCACGCTGGCGAACCTGCGGGGGCGGGTCGCGGCGGAGACGGTGACCCGCGTGGGACGCGTCTACTGGTGGAGCATGGTCACGCTCCCCGTCATTGCCTTCTTCATCATCCTCGGTTTCTCCGGCAGCCTGACCGCGATGGTGGACTTCGCGACGACGGTCGCGTTCCTCACCGCGCCCATCCTCGGCTACTTCAACCTCCGCGCCGTGACCTCGGAGGCGATGCCGCCGGAGCACCGGCCGGGCCGCGGCATGGTGACGCTGACCTGGGTGGGACTGGTCCTCCTCGGCGGGACCGGCCTCGCCTACCTCGCGTCGCTCGTGCGATGAGCGCCCACCCGGCCATGGACGGCGCGGCGGGGCCACGCGGCGACGTGGTGGGGCGGGTCGTGAGCCTCTACCGCTATCCCGTGAAGTCGATGGGGGGAGAACGCCTGGAGGCGGCTCGAATCACGGCGCGCGGGATGGAGGGCGACCGGGCCGGCGCGCTGGTGGACCGCGAGACCGGACGCGTGGTGAGCGCGAAACGGCCGCGGCTGTGGGGGGCCGTCTACGATCTTTCCGCGAGCTTCCACCGAGAGAACCAGGAGCATGGAGAGAACGGGTCCGCGGAGATCCGCGTCCGGTTCGGCGCCGGCACGACGCTGTCGAGCGCTGCGCGCGGGCGGCTGGAGGCCCGGCTGAGCGCGCTTCTGGGCCGGGAAGTGGCGTTCGCGACGGAGGCGGCCGGCAGCGCGACGTGCGAGTACCACTGGCCGGACATGGAGGGACTCGTCCAGGACGGGCGGACCTACCGCGACGAGATCACGGAGTGGGAACTGCCGCCCGGGACCTTCTTCGACAGTTCCGGCCTCCACGCCCTGACGACGGCGAGCCTCGACCATCTCCGGGGGCTCGCGCCGGGAAGCGATTTCCACGTCGGCCGCTTCCGGCCCAACCTCGTGATCGAACCCGTCGCCGGGGCGAGTGGCTTCGTCGAGAACGAGTGGGTGGGCGGCACCCTCCGGATCGGCGAGGCGCGCCTGCGGGTGACGAAACCGTGCATGCGCTGCGTCATGGTCACGCTCCCGCTGGGAGATCTCCCGAAGGACCCGCGGGTGCTGCGTGCCGCCTTCGACCACAACGACGGGAACGTGGGCGTGAAGTGCGAGGTGGACGGGCCGGGCACCGTCCGGGTCGGCGACGAGGTCCGCCTCGGCTAGCACGGCCCGGTCTGTCTCGGCCGGCACGGCCCGCCGCACCGCCGGCGCGGGCGCGGGTCTCGCCTCCGGAGAAGGGAGTCGCCGCTGGAGCACTTCGGCGTCGTAAGCCTCGTACCGACGGCCGTCGTACTGGCCGTTGCAGTCTGGACGCGCCGGCCGGTGGAATCCCTCATCGCCGGGGCGCTCGTCGGGTTCGTGATCCTCGTGCCGAGGGACCCGCTCACCGCCTTCACCGACGGCATGGTCGCGGTCATGCAGAACGAAACCGTGGGCTGGATCATCCTCGTCTGCGCGCTCTTCGGCAGCCTCATCACCCTGCTTGTCCGGGTGGGCGCGGCGGCCCGCTTCGGCGACGCGGCCTCGGCGCGCATCCGCACGCGCGGCGGCTCGCTCGCGGTGACGTGGCTGCTCGGGCTCGCCGTCTTCATCGACGACTACCTGAACGTCCTTGCGGTCAGTTCCTCCGTGAAGCGGGTCACCGACCGGTATCGCGTGTCGCGCGAGATGCTGGCCTATGTCGTGGACTCGACCGCCGCGCCGGTGTGCATCCTCGTGCCGATCTCGACGTGGGCCGCCTATTTCTCGGGCCTGCTCGAGGAGACGGGGTGGGCGGCGCCGGGGCGGGGCCTCGCCCTCTACATGGATGCGATCCCGTTCATGCTCTACGCGTGGATCGCGGTGGTCCTGGCGGCCCTCGTCGGGATCGGCCTGGTCCCCGCCGTCGGCCCCATGCGCACGGCGGAGCGTCGCGCCCGGGAGACCGGGCAGGTGGTCCCGCCGGGCCTCGAAGAGGCGAAGCTCGAAGGCGAGACCGATCCGCGCGCCGCCGAGCGGGCGCGCCCGTGGCACTTCATCGTTCCGGTCGTCACGCTCGTGGCCGCCACCTGGTGGCTCGACCTCGACATCCTCAAGGGCGTCATCGTCGCGCTCGGCGTCACCCTCGTCATGGTCGTGGGCGCCAGGCTCCTCCGCGTACGCGCGGCGCTCGATACCGCCATGGCCGGGGTGCTCACGATGATCGTCCCGCTGGCGACGGTGTTCGGCGGCTTCCTCCTCAAGGAAGTGAACGACGGACTCGGGCTCACCGCCTACCTCATCCAGACGGTCGAACCGCTGATGACGCCGCGGCTGCTCCCGGCCGTCACCTTCCTCACGATGTCGCTCGTCGCGTTCGCCACGGCGTCGTTCTGGGGCATCTTCGCCGTGGCGGTCCCGATCGTGCTGCCGCTCGCGAACTCGGTGGGGGCGGAGATGCCGCTCGTGATCGGGGCGCTCATCTCCGCCAGCGCGTTCGGCAGCCACGCCTGCTTCTACGGCGACTCGACCGTGCTGGCGTCCCGGGGCGCCGGCTGCGGGGTGGTCGAGCATGCGCTGACCCAACTCCCCTACGCGCTCTTCGCCGCGGGGTTGGCCGCCGCAGGGTTCCTCCTCCTGGCCTGATCCCGTCGCGCGCCGCAGCCCCTTCGCCGCCCCCCTCAGCGGCGCTGGCCCCACGCCGTCCAGAGCCTGATCCGACCCGCCGTATCCGTAGAGTCCGCATGGGCTTCCGACGATTCCTCCGCGCTCCAGGCGCAACAACTCATCGAGGCCGCGAACGTAGTTTGGCCCTCGGGCGGCGTATAGATGGTAGGGGGGTACGTTTCGCGTGGCCCAAGGAGGTTCGGATGATCGAGATTCTGGCGGACTCGCCAGACGACGGGGCGCTCATCGCAAGAGCCATCGGCAGCGACACACGGGTCGTGAACAATTCCGTTCGGTTCGCGAACGGCGACGCCCATGCCGAGTGTCGGATCCTGGGTTGCCGCCATCCGATTCAGGCGGAGCGAATCGAACTCCTGCGGAAGATCGAGCGTGACGCGCCGTGGGTTCCCGTCATCCTCGTGACGGATCACACGCCCGACGTTGCTCACCGGCTGTGCGATATCGGGGTGGCGGCCGTCGTCTGGTACCCGGACGTCCGAATCGAACTCGAGCCCCGGATCGTCACCGTCAAGCAATCGGTCCCGCTCCTGCGCCTGGCGAAACAGGTGGAGGAAGCGAAACTGCCTCCTGCCCTTCGATCCGGACTGGCGTACAGCTTGCGCGCCGCCACACGCCGACCGGTGCGCGGCGTGAAGGAGTTGGCGGCCGCCGTTCGCAGCTCTCCCATCACTCTGTCCCACGAGTTCCGGAAGAGTGCCGACGGGGCGGCAAACCTGTCTGGTTTCGGAAGACGGCGCAAGGAGACGCGTCCAGCCGTTCTCGTTGGGCGGCATATCGTTTTGGCGTGGGTTTCTTGGGATTCGCAGTGCTTCCCGTGGGACATCGCCTGCTGGCCGCATCTGGAGGATTATTGTGGACTGTGATCGACGACGGCTTGGGAGTTCCGCAGATCACGGGATGGACCATATCGTGGCCCGCGGGGATCGAAGAATGAGTTGGATGAACTGTGGAATCCGGCGTCTGACCGAGATGACTATGATCGCCGCCGTGCTTGCGGGGAGTGCTTCGGGGCTGGCCGGTCAAGCACCGGATTGCGGCGAACGGGCTGTCATGAGGATCGTCGTCGTCGACGAGTCGGAGGCAGTGCCGGTGCCTGGGGCGGTGGTGGTTCTTCGCTGGACCGACACGGACCGCGGGAGGAGGCCGGTACGCGAAGAAGCGGCGCCCGATGGGGGCCTTTTTCTGTGTGCTCCGCCGGACGCGCGGCAGGCGACGGTGTGGGCCGAGTTCGGGGATGTCTCGAGCGAAGAAGCGGTGGTCGCCATCGTGGCCGGTACACTCCGCGAGGTGGAACTCAGACTCCGTTCGGGGCCAATGAGCACGGGACGGATTATAGGGCACGTACGTGACGCCCGGACGAAGAGGCCCGTGACTGTGGCGACGGTGTCGCTCGTCGGCCGCACGGAGATGGGAGTGACGAACCGGCGGGGCGGGTTCGTGCTCAGCGGTGTTCCAGTAGGGGTGTACGAGCTTTCGGTGGGGCACCTCGGAATATGCTCCCCTTACCCACCCTGTCTGGGTGTCGCGCGGGATCACGACGGAAATTGAGGTGGGTCTGGTGCCAGATCCCGTGGAGATGGAGCCGCTCGTGGCGACGACGACTCGGTCGCGCCGCCTGGAGACCAAGGGCTTCTACGAACGCAAGTACTGGGGTGAACTCGTCGGAACGGGCACCTTCTACACCGCCGACGACATCGACCGTCGCCGCCCGGCACTGATCTCACACATGATCGCGGACAGGCCGGGCATTCGACTCGAATGCGGTCTTCGAGCTCGCAGTTGCGATATCGTGAATACGCGGCTGTCCGCGGGGTTCTCCTCCGATGGTTGCCCGATGAGCGTATATGTGGACGGCATGGGAATTGGTAGCAACGCTGATGGGATGGTGAGTCCAGTCGAGATTGCAGGTGTTGAAATATACAGAGGCGCCGCGTCGGTCCCGGGGGAGTTCGCAGGTTCGGATTCTCGGTGTGGGGTGGTGGCCATCTGGACCAAATAGTTCGCAAAATCAGCCGACCGATCTCCGTCGTGGGTGGCGCCGGTTACGGCGGAGACCAAACGATATGGAGCTGTCCCGCTTTCACGGACGGTTGATTTCTGTGGTTGATCACCTCCGGTTCTGCTCCCTTCGGTCTCTCTCGGACGCGGGAGAGAGGCTCCGGGTGCGCGCCCGCGGTGCGCCTCAGGCCGCATGGTTCCTCTCGTAGTCGGCCGGCGACTCGTAGCCGAGGGCCGAGTGAAGCCGACGGGTGCAGATGGTTCTGTGACCCATGATCACCTGAGGGCGTCTCGTATCCGGGTACACACAGGTCAACCGGGGAGGTTGGAACGAAACGGCGGACATCTGTTGCCGACGGATCTGATGCGATGCCAGTCGAGGTGCAACCTCGTCCTGATCTGGACGCGGTAGCTCTGTGTAACGCGTCAGGACGGCTGGCCTGCGCGATCGTTGCGCTTCTCGGACTCGGGAACGGCGTGCCGGGGCTTGCCGGTCAGGAGCCGGATTGCAACGGCCGATCCGTGCTCCGGGTGGTGGTTCTGGACGAGGCCGGTGCGATCCCAATCCCGACCGCCACCGTGATTCTTCGCTGGACCGAGACGGATCAGGGACGAAGGCCGGTGCGGCAGGAAGTGGGACCCGATGGCGGCCTCGTGCTATGTGCTCCTCCCGACGCCCGACAGGCCACGCTGTGGGCGGAGTTCGGGGACGCCTCCAGCGAGGAGGCCGTGGTCGGCATAACGCCGCGAACCTTGCATGGAGTGGAGCTCAGGCTCCGGTCGGGGGCGGTGACGACGGGCCGCCTGTTGGGTGAAGTACGAGACGCTCTGACCGACAGGCCGATCGTGGCGGCGGCGGTCTCCGTCGTGGGGGGCACGGCCATGGCCGAGACCAACCGGCGGGGCAGTTTCATCCTGAGCGGCGTTCCGGTCGGCGTCCATGAACTGACGGTGCGGCGCCTCGGGTATGCTCCCCTTGCGCATGCGGTGGCGGTGTTACGCGGTGTCACCACGGAAATCGAGATCGCGATGGCTCCGGACCCCGTGGAGATGGCGCCCATCGTGGCGGTGGCGACGAGGTCGCGCCGACTGGAGGTCAAGGGCTTCTACGAGCGCAAGTACTGGGGTGAACTCATCGGCGGGGCCACCTTTCTTACGGAGGCTGACATCGAGCGTCGCCGGCCGATATTCATCTCGCACCTGATCGCCGACGAGCCGGGGATCCGACTGCAGAACTGCCGCCTTCGACGCGGCAGCTGTCAGTTGGTAAACATAAGAGGATCGTCGCGAATGTCGGGGGGATGCCCGGTAACGTTCTATCTCGATGGCACGCCGGTCAGAGGCCTTGGTGGACGAATGGGGGAGTCCATCGACGATCTGGTAAGGCCGTTTGAGATTGCGGGCGTCGAGATATACGTGAGCGCTTCGTCTCTCGCGGCGGAGTTCGGCGGATCCGCTTCCCAGTGCGGGGTCGTCGCGATCTGGACGAAGTAACGCCGAGGGTGGCATGAGATCAGCGGAGCGCGAGGTGCAGGCCCGGGTGCGGCCCCTGGTCGCGGCGACCGTCGCGGTGCTTGCGTTTGCGACGAGTGCTCCGGGGCTTGCCGGTCAGGAGCCGGATTGCAACGGCCGGTCCGTCATGCGTGTGATGGTGCTGGACGAGTCCGGGATGATGCCCATTCCGGGGGCGACGGTGGTGCTTCGCTGGACGGACACGGACGCCGTGCGGAGGCCGATGCGGCAAGAGGTCGACCTCCAGGGCAGTGTGCGGATCTGCGCCCCGGGCGACGCCGGACGCGCGACGCTGTGGGCGGAGTTGGGCGATATCTCGAGCAGGCAGCGGTCGGTCGAACTTGAGCCCGGCATGTCGCGGGATGTGGAACTGCGGCTGCTGCTGGAGTCGTCAGCGACTGGGCGCTTGATCGGACAGGTGCAAGACGCGCGGACGGACCGTCCGGTGGCGGCGGTCGCGGTGTCGCTCGGGGGGCGCACGGTGGCCGAGACCAACCGGAGCGGCCAGTTCATCCTCAGCGGCGTGCCGGTGGGGATCCACGAACTCTCCGTGCGGCGGCTTGGCTACGCGCCGCTCGTACACCCGGTCGTGGTGTCCAAGGGCGTCACCACGGACCTCGAGCTCGGTCTGGTTCCCGACCCGCTGGAGATGGAGCCCCTGGTGGCGATGGCGACGCGGTCGCGCCGCCTGGAGGTCAAGGGCTTCTACGAGCGCAAGTACTGGGGCGAACGCATTGGCGGCAGCACGTTCTACACGGCGGAGGACATCGAGCGCCGGCGGCCGATCCGCATCTCACACATGATCGCCGAAGAACCGTCGATCCGACTCGACTGCTCCGGTCGTCGCTGCAGGCTGGTGAGCACGCGGGCGTCGCTGGGGTTCCGGGGACGCCCCTGCGGGGTGAGGGTCTACCTCGATGGCATCTCGGTGGGCCGCGACCTGGATGAATTCGTGAAACCCCTCGAGATCGCGGGCGTCGAAATCTACAGGGGAGCGGCGTCGCTGGCGGCGGAGTTCGGGGGGTCGGATTCACGCTGCGGAGTCGTCGCGGTCTGGACCAAGTAGGCTCGCCCCCGCGCGGAGGGTTCCTCCTCCTGGCTTGATGCAGGGTGCCCCGGATCCCAGTCTTCGGGATGGCGAGCGGGAAATTCTCGAAGCTGGATGACAGATCGGTGGCGTCAGGACTGGCGTGGAGCCTCGTTGCGGCGTTCGGTCTGGCCGGCGGTGCCGGGACGCTCTCGGCCCAGGACTCGGATTGCGGCGATCGTGCAAGCCTGCGGGTCGCGGTCCTGAACGACGACGACATGGCTCCGGTCCGGGGCGCGACGGCGGTCGTTCAGTGGACCGACACTCAGCGCGCGAGGCGGCCGGTGCGCGAGGTTGTCGGAGCCGACGGACGCCTCGTCCTCTGCGCTCCGCGGGATGCGACACGGGCCACGCTGTGGGCGGAGTACGGGAACTTCTCGAGCGAAGAGGCCGTCGTCGCCATCGTCGCCGGGATGTCCCACGACATCAGACTGGCGCTGCGCTCGGGGCCGATCCGAACCGGCAGACTGATCGGCCAGGTGCATGACGCGATCACGGAGGATCCGGTGGTCGCGGCCTCGGTGTTCGTTCCCGACCGTCTGCGGGTGACCGAGACCGATCGCCGGGGGCGGTTCGTCCTGAGCGGCGTTCCGGCCGGCGTGCGGGACCTCAACGTGCGGCATCTCGGGTACGCTCCGCTTTCCCATGTGGTCGAAGTCTCCCCCGGCCTCACCACGGAGGTGGAGATCGGCATGGTCCCCGATCCGGTGGAGATGGAGCCGATCGTGGCGACGGCGACGAGGTCCCGCCGGCTGGAGGTCAAGGGCTTCTACGAACGCCGGCACTGGAGCGAACTCGCCGGCACGGGCACCTTCTACACGGCGGAGGACATCGATCGCCGCCGGCCCGTGGAGATCTCGCACATGATCGCGGACGAGTCGGGGATCCGGCTCCAGTGCAACGCCCGGCGTACCGACTGCAGGCTGGTGAACACGAGGCTGTCGTCGGGGGCCACGGGCGCCTGTTCGCTGAACTTCTATATCGACGGTCTGCCGACGAGGGGGATCGCACTGGACGATGTCGTGAGACCGAGCGAGATCGCAGGCATCGAGATATACAAGGGGCTGGCATCGGGTCCGGCGGAGTTCCCGCCTTCCCGGTGCGGCCTCGTCGCGGTCTGGACGAAATAGCGTCCGGAAACGGAACTCCGGAAACAAACAACATTGGAGGGTGACAACATGAAGCGAAGCAGCGCGTGGTACCTCGCCGTTTTATTGGTCCTGGGATGTGGCGGAGGATCCGAGGCCGACTCCGCGGAGATGGCCGAGACGGCGGAGACGGCCGAAGCGATGACCGAAGCCATGGGCGAAATGGCGGATGCGGCGCTGGCCTGCGTCGTCATGGGCGACGCGGAGGGCAGGCAGAGTCCGCTCCAGGAATTGAGCTTTTCGTACGACGGGGGTGAGGGTCTCCTCTGCTACGGCGCGCCCTCGGCCCGCGAGCGCGTCGTCATGGGGGACCTGGTGCCCTACGGCGAGGTCTGGCGCCTGGGAGCGAACGAGGCGACGGCGCTCCACCTGTCCGCCGCCGCCACGGTAGGCGGTGTCGCGCTCGGGCCCGGGAGCTACTCGCTGTACGCCACGCCCGGGGAGACGGAATGGGAGTTCCACCTGAACTCGGAGTACGACCGCTGGGGGATCCCGATCGACGCCGTGGTCCAGAGCACCGAGGTGGGCAGCTTCATGGCGACGCCCTCGGCCACCGCCGAAATGGTGGAGACGATGACCTTCGAGCACGTGGACGGCGCGCTCCGCTTCTCCTGGGAGAACACGCAGGTCGACATCCCGCTCGGCATGTAGCCCGACGCATTTGGCCCGGCGGACGTAGCTGACGAGCCCGGCGAGGGGCGGGGGCGTCAGCTGCGCCGGTGGCGCCAGAGGCGGGTCTCGAGGTGTCGCTTGATCCCGGGCCACTCGTGGAGGAGGACGGAGTACATCGCGTCGTCGCGCACGCTCCCGTCGCGCCGCAGGGAGTGATTGCGGAGGACGCCGTCCTTCTTCGCGCCGAGCGCCTCGATGGCCCGCTGCGAGCGCAGGTTGAGGCCGTCCGTGCGGAGCCCGACGACTCCGCACCCCACGGTCTCGAAGGCGTGCGTCATGAGGAGCAGCTTGCACGCGGTGTTGACGTGTGTGCGCTGATGGCTCGCGCCGTACCAGGTGTAGCCGATCTCGACCCGGTCCACGTGCGGCAGGATGTCGTGGTAGCGGGTGGACCCGATGATGGCGCCCGTCTCCAGGAGCCGGACGACCCACGGCAGCATGTGGCCGGCGGTCCGGCCGTCGAGCGCCGTCTCGATGTAGGCCGTCACTTCGTCCGGGGCCGGGACGAAAGTGAAGAAGAGGTTCCACAGCTCCCCGTCCGCGGCGGCCTCGGCGAGCGCGTCGGCGTGCTCGAGGCCCATGGGTTCGAGACGGACGCCGTGGCCCTCGAGCGTCACGGGCTGAAGTTCAATCATCGAGACGCCCCGGGGTCCGGGCGGGCGGTCACTCGGTTCCCGCTCCGAGCATTCGGGCGCTGATCCCTTCCCGGTCCACCATGGTCCCCCGCAGGTAGACGGCGTCGATCTGACGCGTGTTCGCGATGTCGTCGAGCGGGTTCGCATCCAGCACGATGAAGTCCGCGCTCTTGCCGGCCGCGATCTCGCCGAGGTCGTCCCAGCTCATCAGCTCGGCGGAGGTCTTCGTGGCCGCGACGATGACGTCTCCCGGCGTCATCCCCGACCGCACCATGTCCTCCATCTCCTGGTGCGGGGCCCAGGCCGCGTTCCCGTCCGTGCCGAAGGAGATCTTCACTCCGGCCTCGGCGAAGCGGGCCAGGTTCCGCGCCTGAATGCCGAACGACTCCTGCGCGGCCGGGTTGTCGACGGACGCCGCCTGCATCTCGGCGAGCTGGTCGGGGGGCACGGTGCCGCTCAGCCAGCTCAGATCGAGCGCCACCCCCGGCCCGGGGAGGTTGGGGACGAGGACGACCTCCGGGCGCTCGGCCCACAGCTCCATGAGTTCGTCGTCCGCGTCGAGGTCCCGCACGCCATGGGCGAACACGTCCACGCCCGCGCGCAGCAGCCCCTTCGCGTCCTCCAGGTAGAAGACGTGCGCCGTCACCATGAGCCCGTGCCGATGCGCTTCATCGATGATCGCGCCGTACAGTTCGGGCGAGAGCCTGTCGTACTGCCCTCCACGGTCGTCCACCCAGATCTTGACGATGTCGGCCTGCCGCTCCGCCAGTTCCCGGACCGCGGCCCGGGCCTCTTCTTCCGTCTCGACCCAGTAGGGCGCTTCGGAGCGGCCGGGCTCCGGCATCGTGATCCCGCGGTCGGCCGTCTTCGCGCGGGCCGCGTCCGGGATGACTTCGCCGCGCATCTCGATCCCGACGCCGCCGGTCTCGGTGCCGAGGCTCACGACGGCCCCCGCCCCGTAGTAGGCCATATGCTGGAGTTGGGCGATCCGCTCGTCGCGCTCGGAGGAGAGGTGGATGTGCGCGTTGACGATCGCCGGCATGACCGTCTTGCCGGAGAGGTCCACCCGCTCCGCGCCGTCCGGGACCTCGACCTCCCCGCTCGCCCCGACGCCGGCGAACTGCCCGTCCTGGACAAGAAGGACGGCCGACGGGATCACGGACCCGTCGCCCGTGAGGACGGTGGCGCCCTCAAACGCCGTCACGCCGGCCTCGGCTCCGGCGCCGTCTCCGTCGGTCGCGCAGCCGGCCACCAGTGCGGCAGCGATCGCGAGGGCGGCGGGACGAACGGAAGAGATGGCTGTGACCGTGCGGGCGCGAATCATGTCTACCTCCTGTCGGGCTCCTGTCAGGTTCACGCGGAACGCATAAGTATAGAGGCCGAATGACTCCCCTGACACGGACGAACGATCCTCCGATGAGCCATCCCCGCGACTCCCGCTTCCCCGTCGTATCGCTCCCGCCCGTCACTCCGACTGTCGCCCCGGCCGTCGCTCCGGCCATCGCCCTGGCCGCCGCGCTGGCCATCGCCGCATGCGCTCCCGGCGGCGGAGATCCGGCGGGCGACGACGACGGTATCGTCCTGACCGCGCTGCACGACTTCCGGGTCGAGGAAGTAGCCGGCGGCCTCGTGCGCCCGTTCTCGATGGCCTTCACGCCCGAGGGCGACCTCCTCGTGACGGAACGTCCCGGCCGGCTCCGCATCATCCGCGACGGCGTCCTGCTCCCGGATTCCGTGGAGGGCCTGCCGCCGATCCGGGCGCTCGGGCGCGGCGCCCGTTCCATGGCCGGCTTCGAGCAGGCCGGGCTGCGCGACGCGATCCTGCACCCGGATTTCGCGACGAACCGGCTGCTCTATCTGAGCTACGTGAAACCGGGTCCCGATTCGCTGGGCACGATCGCGATCGCCCGCGGCCGGTTCGAGAACGACCGGCTGAGCGATGTCGAGGAACTGTTCCACGCGGACGCGCCCGGGAACGGGACGGAGCGCAGTTCGATGTGGGGCGGGCGTCTCGTTTTCGACCATGACGGCTACCTGTTCATGACGCTGGGCGACCGACAATGGCCCTCCGCCGGCGACCTCGAGGCGCACCCCGCGCAGGACCTGTCCCGTCACAACGGCAGCACGATCCGCATCCACGACGATGGACGCATCCCCGAGGACAACCCGTTCGCGGGCCACGACGGGATCCACCCCGAGATCTGGACGTGGGGCCACCGGAACGCGCAGGGGATGGCGGTGCATCCCGAGACGGGGGAGCTGTGGCAGAACGAGCACGGCCCGCAGGGCGGGGATGAGCTGAACCTGATCGAGCCGGGGCTCAACTACGGCTGGCCCGTCGTGGGGTACGGCGTGAACTACCGCACGGGCTCGCGGATCCACTCGGGGACGCTCATGGAGGAGATGGAGCCGCCGGACCACATCTGGGTCCCCTCCATCGGCGTCTCCGGGATGCTCTTCTACACCGGCGACGCGTTCCCCGAGTGGCGCGGCGACATGTTCGTCGGTGGCCTGAGCGGGCGGCGCCTCGCGCGGCTGCGGCTGGAAGGCCGGCAGGTGGTCCACGAGGAGACGCTGCTGCAGGGGATCGGCCGCATCCGGGACGTGCGCCAGGGACCGGACGGGTTCATCTATCTCGCCATCGACGGCGAGACGCGGGACGTGGACGGCCCCGCGACCGGGCTCGTGAGACTGGTGCCCGCCGGCCGCCGGTAGCCCATGCGAAGAGTCGGCGGGTGTCGCGCAGCCCTTTTCCTGCTCCTGCCTCTCCTGGCCTGCGGAGATGCCGGCCCAGCCGAGCTTCCGCTCCAGATACCGGAGTCGACCGACCCGTCGACGGATCGAGCGGCCCTCACGGCTCTCTACGGGGCGACGAACGGTACGGGCTGGAAGAACAGCGGAAACTGGCTCAGCGACGCGCGGCTTACCCACTGGTACGGAGTCGATGCCGATGCCGACGGCCGAGTCACGGAGCTTCGACTTCGAAACAACGACCTCGAGGGCCGGCTCCCGCCCCAGATCGGCCACCTCGCCAAGCTCACGGATCTGGATCTCGGCGAGAATGCGCTGACGGGTCCGATTCCGCCGGAGATCGGCGGGCTCGCGGAACTCCGAAGGCTGGCGCTGTGGGCCAACAACCTGGAGGGCCGCATCCCGCCTCAGATTGGCGGCCTCTCCAGCCTCACGCAGTTGCACCTCAGCGACAATGCGCTGACGGGCCCGGTTCCACCCCAGATCGGCAGGCTCACGGAACTCCGGGGCCTGGGCCTGTGGTCCAACGACCTGACGGGCTCGATCCCCCCCGAACTCGGGGACCTTGCGGCGCTTAACCAATTGTGGCTGAGCGGAAACGATCTTACGGGTCCAATTCCACCCGAGATCGGCCGCCTCTGGCAACTCCGGAGCTTGTCGCTGGGGGCTAACGACCTCGGGGGTCCGATCCCCACCGAACTCGGAGACCTCCCGGCGCTCAGGGAACTGTGGCTGGGCTACAACGATCTTACGGGTCCAATTCCGCCCGAGATCGGCCGCCTCCGCCAGCTCAGAGAGTTGCACCTTGGCCACAACGCGCTGACGGGTCGGATTCCGCCGGAGATCGGCGGGCTCCCGCAACTCTCGATCCTGGAGTTGTGGTCCAACGACCTCAAGGGTCCGATCCCTGCCGAACTCGGCGACCTTGAGCGGCTCACGGAACTGAGGCTGGAGCGCAACGTTCTGAGCGGCTCCATCCCGGCGAGCCTGGGCAACCTGGCGCGCCTCGAACACCTCTCTGTCGCGCTGAACGACCTGTCGGGCCCGGTTCCGGCGGAACTGTCCGGCCTTGTCGCACTGAGGACGCTGGCCGTGAACGGCAACCCGCGGCTGTCGGGCCTGCTCCCGGCAGGCCTCAAGGATCTCGCGCAACTCACGACGCTCAGCGCCGGCGGCACGGCGCTGTGCGCTCCGGCGGACCCGGACTTCCAGGCTTGGCTCGGTACGCTGCAAGCCCCGCGCGTGCCCCGCTGTGAGAACGACGTAGCGCCCATGTATCTCACCCAGGCCGTGCAGTCGTTCGAGTTTCCGGTTCCCTTGGTCGCGGACCGGCCGGCCCTGCTGCGCGTGTTCCTCACCGCTCCCGACGGGGAAGCGGTCGCTTCTCCGCCCGTGCGGGCGCGCTTCTACCTGGGGGACGCCGAGGTCCACACCGTGGTAATTCCGGGCTCGGCAGGCACGGTTCCATCCCGCCTGGAGGAAGGTCGATTCGATGCGTCGGCGAACGTCGCAATCGCGGCCGAAGTCGTTCAACCCGGCCTGGAACTCGTCGTGGAGGTCGACCCGGAGAACGGGCTCGGATCCGACCTTGGCATCCCGAAGCGGATCCCGGCCACCGGCCGGCAGGCCATCGACGTGAAAGCCGTGCCGGCGCTGCACCTCACATATCTGCCCGTCGTCCGCCCCGCCCGGGAGTCGGGCGAGTTTCTCAGCCGCGTCCGGGACCTGACGGAAGCCGACACCCTGTTTCGGCGTGCGCGACAGTGGTTGCCCGCCGCCGACTTCACCGTTGCCCTGCACGACGTGGTGTACACCTCGGCTCGAACGAGCGGCGAGTTGCTCGCGGAGATCGAGGCGATTCGCGTATTGGAGGGCGGAACGGGCTACTACATGGGTGGGATGCCCCACTATCTCGTAGAGGAATTGGGCTGGGCGGGTCGAGCGATGCTCCCCGGCCGGGCCAGCATCTCGCGTGTTCGCTCCATTACGATCGCGCATGAGCTCGGACACAACCTGAGCCTTCGGCATGCCCCCTGCGGAGGGGCCGGAGGCCCGGATCCCGCCTTCCCGACCAGGGACGGAACGATCGGTGTGTGGGGCTTCGAAAGCTCGGATAGTTCACTCGTCGATCCCCAGGCATCCGACCTGATGTCCTACTGCGCGCCCAAGTGGATTAGCGATTACAGCTTCACGAAGGCGTTCGATCACCGCCTTCGCGAGGAGGGCGAAGCGGCGGCGGCACAGGCCAACGTCGCGCGGACCCTCCTGCTGTGGGGTGGCGCCGACGCCGACGGTGTGCCGTCCCTGGAGCCGGCCTTCGTCGTCGACGCTCCGCCGACGCT
>LXNJ01000227.1_pt1 | contig 40331 bp, 28 predicted proteins | sample 809081 | NCBI WGS metagenome assembly LXNJ01 (sample SAMN04870510, study PRJNA318959) | sponge metagenome | biome: sponge; feature: marine sponge reef; material: water | host: Petrosia ficiformis | place: Greece: Milos, Mediterranean Sea | collected 2013-05-29 | depth 5-7 m | reverse complement strand
TGGCTCCCGGAAACTATGATGTTACGATTAATGACATGAACCTTTGTGGTCCTGTTGTTGCTACTTTCACAATTAATCAGCCTGATCTTTTAACAGTAATGACTTCAAGTACTTCTGTTACTTGTAATGGCGATTCTACTGGTTCTATCACGGCTACAGTTACAGGAGGTACTTTTCCGTATACCTATTCATGGAGCGATGGTCAAACGACATCTACGGCTTCAAATCTTGCGGCTGGAGACTACGGTCTTACAGTAGAAGATGCCAATGGATGTATGACATCTCTTGCTTCTGATGTGACTGTTACAGAACCTGATGTGTTGATGGGTGTCGTTAGTAAGACTGATGTTACTTGTAAAGGTGATATGGATGGAGAAGTTGTAATAACTGCTGTATCTGGAGGTACAATGCCTTACAGCTATTCCTGGAGCAATGGAGTGACTGGACAGGATTATATTGATAGCCTAGTAGGCAGAATGTACAGGGTTCGTGTTACAGACTCCAACGGTTGTATGAGCTCCTTTAGTGCAACAGTATTTGAACCTGATTCACTTGTAATTGCGTCATCAGATGTTGATAGCGTGAAGTGTTTCGGTGGAAATGACGGAAGTATTTCAATTGTTGTAACAGGTGGTGTTGCACCTTATACCTATACTTGGTCAAATGATCAAATGACATCTACGGCTTCAGGTCTTGCGGCTGGAGACTACGGTCTTACAGTAGAAGATACCAATGGATGTATGACATCGTATAATACCGTTTTGAGCGGACCTGATACGTTGATGGGTGTCGTTAGTAAGACTGATGTTACTTGTAACGGACTTGCGGATGGTACGGCTTCTGTTATTGTAATGGGAGGAACGTCTCCCTATACCTATGCCTGGTCTACTGGCACATCAGCTGTTACTTCAATTGACTCTTTGGATCCTGGAAACTATGATGTTACGATTAATGACATGAACCTTTGTGGTCCTGTTGTTGATACTTTCACAATTGGTCAGCCTGCAACACTTATGATCACTGTAACTAATAATAATATTTCTTGTAACGGAAATGTTGACGGATCAGCTGATGCAGCTGTTTCTGGTGGTACTGATTCGTATGCATATTCTTGGAGCAATGGTCAAACGACATCTACGGCTTCAGGTCTTGCGGTTGGAGACTACGGTCTTACAGTAGAAGATGCCAATGGATGTATGACTTCAGCCACAGCAACAATTAATGAGCCTGCTCTTTTAACAGTAACGACTTCAAGTACTTCTGTTACTTGTAACGAACTTGCGGATGGTACGGCTTCTGTTACTGTAATGGGAGGAACCATGCCTTATACGTATTCGTGGTATGGCGGTCAAATGACATCTACTGCGATTGATTTAGATGGTGGTGTTTATGGCGTGACTGTATCAGATTTCAACGGTTGTGATTATATGACGACTGTTTCTGTATATGAGCCTGCTCCTTGGTCTGTTTCGGTTTCTACTGTTGATCTATCAGCTTGTTCCGTTGGCGGAGGCGGAGATGGTTCTGTTACTATTACCGCTGTTGGTAATACATCACCTTATTCATTTACTTGGATAAACAGTACAACTTCTGATTCAAATGGATCTGGAGTGTTTACTAACTTGGATGTGGATTATTACAATTTTTCTGTAGTTGATACAAATGCTTGTACATACAGTAGCTATTTTATCTTAAATGAGCCTGCTCCTCATAGCGCTACTTCTACCGTAACTGATGTTACTTGTAATGGTGATATGGATGGAGAAGTTGCAATAACTGTATCTGGAGGTACAATGCCTTACAGCTATTCCTGGAGCAATGGAGTGACTGGACAGGATTATATTGATAACCTACCAGGCGGAAACTACAGGGTTATTGTTACAGACTCCAGCGGTTGTAGGTACTTAGTTACTGCAACAGTAGTTGAACCTGCTCCACTTGTAATTGCGTCATCAGATGTTGATAGCGTGAAGTGTTACAATGGAAATGACGGAAGTATTTCAATTGTTGTAACAGGTGGTGTTGCACCTTATAGTTATGCTTGGGATAACGGTGACATGACTTCTATGATCACAGGATTGAATCCTGGTGTATACGAAGTGGATGTGTACGATGCGAATATGTGTCTAGTTGAAGCTACATATACAGTATATCAGCCTCATGAGCCTATCTCAGTGGCTAACTTGAACCCATACCCAGTGAATTGTTATGGCGGAAATGATGGTTATATCGTGCATGGTGGAACTACTGGTGGTGTATTTCCTTACAATTACTTGTGGAGCAATGGTCAGACAACTCCTGATGCTGTTGGTTTAACTGCCGGTATCTATTTCTTGACCATTACGGACCAATTGGGTTGTGAAAGAATTTTCTCGAATATTACTATTCTTCAGCCAGATCAATTGGAAATTGTTAATCCTGTTGTCGTTGAGCCTTCTTGTAATGGTTTTACGGATGGATCAATTTCTGTTGATGTAGTTGGAGGTACTCCTACATTCACTTATGAATGGAATACAGGACAGCTTACCGAAGACATTAGTGGTATTGGTGCTGGAACATATTCATTGACAGTAACTGATAACAATTTATGTACAGCTTTTTATACTACAGTTGTTGGAGAGCCTGCTGCGGTTGCAGTTGCGCTTACTCAAACACCAGTTTCTTGTAAAGGTGGTACTGACGGAATGGTAACAATTGTTGTTTCCGGTGGTACTGCACCTTATATGGTGACGTGGTCTGGCGGTTCAGGATCAATTGCGGTTGATGGAGAATCTACAGATGCAACCGGACTTACTGCAGGTGACTACTCGTTCGATGTAGTTGATGCTATGGGTTGTAGTGTGTACGGATCTACGATTACAGTTACAGAGCCTGATTCCCTGATCGTTACGGATATGGCAACGGATGCTTCTTGTTATGGTTACTCTGATGGATCAATTAGCTTGACACCAGCTGGTGGAAATGGTGGTTATATGTACAACTGGAGTGCTTCCGCGAGTACAGGTGACTCAGCTACAGCTTCTGACCTTCCGGCCGGAACCTATATGTGGACTGTAACAGATGCGAAAGGATGTGAAGAGACCGGGTCTAATACCGTAGGTGAGCCTGACGTACTTGTGATGAGTGGATCATCTGTTGATGTTGCATGTTACGGTGATATGACTGGATCAATTACTGTTGATTTCACAGGTGGAACCATGCCTTATAGTGCACAGCTTTATATTGGTGATGTTCCTCAAGGTATTGTTTCTCTTGGCGGAGACACTTCATACACATTCTCTAGTCTTGGAGCCGGAGCATATAAAGTTGAAGGTACTGACTTCAACCGCTGTATAACACCTGATTATGTTGTTACAATTTCTCAGCCTGCCGCTCCTTTGGATGCTGCTGTGGATTATGGAACATCTCAATTGCATACATGTGTAGTTGGTGGAACAGATGGTTTCATCAATGTTGATGTAATGGGTGGTACGATCGGTCTTGGGTATACCTACTCTTGGACGGATGATATGAATAACGTAGTTTCTACGGACGAAGACCTTACAGGTCAAGGTGCCGGTACATATACATTACTTGTAACTGATGCTAACGATTGTACGGTTACAGTTTCCGAAACCATCGTTGAGCCAAGTGCAAACTTGAGTTCTATGGAAGTATCCAACACCTCTGTAACATGTAACGGTTTTTCAAATGGATCTGCAACAGTTACTGCAACTGGTGGATTCCCTGGATATACGTATGAATGGGATGATGCAAGTAACGACCAAACGGGAGCGATTGCTTCAGGATTGGCTGCTGGAACTTATGATTATACGGTAACGGATTCTAAAGGTTGTACGACTGAAAATTCTGTTACAATTGTGGAACCTGAAGTATTGGCTGTTTCTCTTAATCACGAAGTTTACCCAACATGTCCTTTTGCGACAGATGGTGAAATACATATTGATGTTGCTGGTGGTGAGATTCCTTATACCTACTTGTGGTCTACAGGGGCTACTACGGAAGATCTGGTAGGTGTTCCTGCTGGAATGTATTCTGTAGCGGTTACAGATGATAATTTGTGTACCACTATATTCAATCATACATTGACCGATCCTGTAGCCCTTGTGCTGACTGTTGACGATCAAGCTCCTCTAGGTTGTTCGGGTGCCTCTACAGGTTACATCCATGCGTATGCAATGGGTGGTAATCCAAATGGTGCTACTACCTATACTTGGGATGTTGATCTAGACGGATTGTCATTTAGCACTTCAGCTGTATCTGTTTCTTTTGCTAATCTACTGTATGGAACCTACGCTCTTACTGTAACAGATGACAACGGATGTAGCATGTCTTGGATTGAATATTTTGCAGATCCTGTTGAGCCTGTTATTTCTGTAACGAGCTATACTAGTGTAGCTTGTAATGGCGATTCTACCGGTTCAGTCATAGTAGATGTAACTACGGTTGATACAAATAATATTCCTTATACAATTTACGGCCCTGATTATCCTGCGAATCCAGTTGATACTGTGATGAACAGACCTTACAGTCTTTCTGGCCTTACCGCTGGTGGATACTGGTTATGGACAGATGACCTTTATGGTTGTACTGATTCAGTACATGTAATGGTTGAAGAGCCAACTGCAGTTACGGTAACAATTGCCGTTGATGATATCACTACATGTGCGGGTACCAACGATGGTGGTGCAACAGCTAATGTGAGTGGAGGAGTTTCTCCATACATGTATTCTTGGGATGGTGGTACTGCCACTACAAGTAACATGGTGGATGAATTGTACGCTGGATCACATTATGTTTCTGTGACCGATGCTAATGGTTGTATGTCTACTACATGGTTCTCAGTTGATGAGCCTGATTATGTAGATGTGCCTTCTTACGGTGTAACTGTAGTAGATAACATCATCTGTGCTGGAGCTGGAAACGGTTCTATTGCCCTTGCCCCTGAAGGTGGTACAGGTGCATATACATATGACTGGACAGGTCCTCAAGGATTTACGTCTACTTCGAACCTAATCAATAGCTTGATTGTTGGAGTATATTATGTAACAGTGAGTGATGTAAACGGTTGTACCTTCTCACACCACTATTCTGTAGAAGATGGTCTTGATCCAATCGTAATTAGCACGAGCATAACAGATGTTGATTGCAATGGAAATTCTACTGGAGCAATTGATATCTATGTAACTGGCGGTGATAATACACCGAACAGTATTTACATAGCATACTTAAGCAATGGTGATGCCTACGGTCCATTTAATGAGAGTCCAGTGATGTGGCATAATGCATTCGATAACCTTCCAACTGGAACATATACCATTCAGGTACAGGATCAGAATGGTTGTGTAGCGTATGAACCAGAACTTGTTGTGGGTGAACCTGCTACTTTAAGTACGACAGTTACCACAATAGATCCTACATGTCATAATTCTAATACAGGTGAGATTGGAGTAGCTGTTGACGGAGGAACGACTCCTTATAGCTATGACTGGTCTTCCTTGAATAATAATCCTTCAACGGGAGCCACTGTAACCAATATTATCCACGGGACTTATACCGTTACGGTAACGGATGCAAATGGTTGTGAGACTGTAGCCACAGCTACTTTGAATAACAATCCTGCCCTTACGGTTACAGAGACCATCATGGATGTGAGCTGTAATGATGAAGAGGATGGATCTGTGAGTGTGGCTGTTTCAGGTGGTGTTGGGTCTTATACCTATTTATGGAGCGATGGTCAAATGACATCTACGGCTTCAGGTCTTGCGGCTGGAGACTACGGTCTTACAGTAGAAGATGCAAGTGGTTGTGTGAAATACTACAACTACTATATTGATCAGCCAAGTACTCTTGGAGCATCTACAAATACATCAAACGTTACTTGTAACGGAGCCAACGATGGTACTGCAACAGTATATCCTTATGGTGGAACTATGCCATATAGCTACTCTTGGAGTACAGGTGATATGACCTCTATGATTTCAGGACTAGCTCCCGGAGAGTATGAAGTGGAAGTCGTTGACGCCAATATGTGTGAGGTTATGTATGAGGTGACCATTACGGAGCCTGATACATTTACTTCGACCATTACAGGAACCAATGTGATTGGATGTAATGGTGGTTTCAACGGTACGGCTACGGCTGAAGTAAGTGGCGGAACAGCTCCTTACACATACAACTGGAGCAATGGCGTTATTGAGTATGATGTAATGTCTTCTACAATTAGCAACCTGTTTGCCGATACCTACTCAGTAAGTATCTATGATGCGAATGGTTGTTATTCTTCAGGTTCATATACAGTAACAGAGCCTGCACAAATCTCTGCTACTTATACAATGGCTGATGTAGATTGTTACGGAGCCGCTACTGGAATGGTAAGTGTTACTGTTTCAGGTGCAACTCCTCTTTACAACTACTTCTGGACAGATAACGGTGTTCCTAACACAGGAATTAACACCAACTATCGTGATTCTCTAGTTGTTGGCGAATATCAGGTACGTGTTGAGGACTTCTACGGATGTAATGTCATCCTTACTATAATGATTGATGAGCCAATGGCTCCACTTACTGCTATCAACAGCGGTAATGTAGCTCTTGACTGCTTCGGTGATATAACCACTATTTCTACCACAGCTACTGGAGGAACAGCTCCTTATACATATGAGTGGAATGATGGTTCAAACATGAGTACTATCGATGTTAGCGGTGGTACATGGACAATGGAAGTAACTGATGCCAATGGATGTGAAACATCTACTACGGCTATCGTTACTACTCCAACTGAACTTGAGTCTGGTGTAACTAGTTATACAACTCTTGAGTGTCATGATGACCTTACTGGTGTAGCTATGGTAACTGTTGCTGGTGGTGTTGGTGGATATGAGTTCTTATGGTCTTCAGGTGAGACTAGTCAGACAGCTTATATGCTGGCAGCTGGAAGCAATCCTGTAACGATTACAGATGCCAACGGATGTGTGAAGATGGATTATGCTATGATTGAAGTTCCTGAAGCCATCGTCGTATCGGTTACAGTTGTTGCTGAAAACGATTGCTATGGTTATATGGACGGAATCTTAACTGCTGAGGCAAGCCTTGGTGATGGAGGACCTTATTCATACTACTGGAGTTCAGGTGATGTTGGTACAATAACTACCGGACTTTCAAATGGAACATATTATGTTTCAGTAATGGATGGAAACGGGTGTATTGGAATTGGAATGGGAGAAATTACTTCTTCAGATCCAGTAATGGTTTCTGGTACAGTAACGGATGTTGACTGTAATGGTAACTCTACTGGTGAGATTGTAATTACTCCTTACGGAGGTACAGCACCCTACACATTCGCCTGGAATGATGTTAGTAGCATGGATAAAGATCGTACAGATCTGACTACAGGTACCTATGTAGTTGTTGTAACTGATGCCAATGGATGTACCGGTTCGGGTTCGTTTACTGTAGCTCAGCCGGATGCTGCACTTGATGTAGCTCTTGTGAACCTTGAAGATGTTTACGGATGTTACGGAGATGCTACGGGTAGTATCGAGGTAGTAGGTGTGAACGGAACAGCTCCTTACACATACAACTGGAGCAATGGCACTCAAGGCACTCTTGCAACCAACCTATGGGCTGGTGGTTATCAGGTAACTGTAACCGACGCCAACGGATGTACTTCTGTAGATGGATATCTAGTTGTTCAGCCTGATCTATTGATTGCAAGCATTACTCAAGCAGTTGATGTGTCTTGTGCTGGTGGATCTAACGGTTCTATTGATATGATGCCTCTTGGAGGAACTGGAAACTATACAATCATCTGGTCTAACGGTGCCAACACTGAAGATATCTCTGGATTGTCTGCAGGCACCTATACAGTGACTCTTACAGATGAGAATGGATGTTTTGCAATTGATTCTGCTACTATTAGTGAGCCGGAGATGTTGATGATCACACTTGATAATGTAATTGATGTAGCTTGCTTCGGTGATAACACAGGTGAAGTATTCACTTCTGTAATGGGTGGTACTCCTCCTTACACCATTAGCTGGTCTACTCCAAATAACGATGTAACTAATAATGTTACTGGATTGCCAGCCGGAACGTACATAATGAACGTTGTTGATGGTTGTGGTACACAAGCGAACCTTATTGTTCTAGTAGATGGTCCTGCTGCTGCCTTGGCTGCTTCTATTGCTGCTACTGATGTAGCGTGCTACGGACAAGCAACTGGTGGTGCTGACCTTTCAGTAACAGGAGGAACGGCTCCTTACACTTACCTGTGGAGTAACGGATCTGTAACTGAAGATATTACTGGTCTTACTGCAGGTACGTACTCTGTCGTTGTATCGGATGCTAATGGATGTACGGTGAATACTTCGGTAATCATTGGTCAGCCATCAGACGCCTTGAGCTTGAGCTTGTCTGGTACGGATGTAAACTGTAACGGCGGAACTGACGGTTCTGTTGATTTAACAGTGAGCTATGGTACTTCTCCTTATAACTACAACTGGAGCAATGGCCATAGCGGTCAGGATCTTGCTGGAGTTGGAGCTGGAGTATATATGGTAACTGTAATGGATGCTAATGGTTGTGAGGCCATGGGTGCCGCTTCAGTAAATCAGCCGGCAATTCCATTGACAATTGTATCTGCTTTTGTTTCTAACGTTAGCTGTAACGGTGGAACTAACGGTAATGTGGATATTTCGATTGCCGGTGGTACTGCACCTTATAGTTATGCTTGGGATAACGGTTCTATAATTGAAGACCTTGCGAATGTTGGGGTTGGTACATACAATGTGGTTGTGACGGATGCAAATGGTTGTACGGCAATTGGTTCTGCAACTGTTACGGAACCTACAGTACTTGTTGCTGTAGCTACTGCTACAAATGTTAACTGCTTCGGAGGTAACGACGGAATGGTTGATCTTACCGTAACTGGTGGAACTGCTCCATATACATATAACTGGGGTGGTGGTGTTGTAACCGAGGATCTTACAAACGTTCCTGCAGGTGCATACAACGTGATCGTAACTGATGCTAAGGGATGTATGGCAACAGCTGGTGCTACTGTAGCTCAGCCTAATGCTGCTCTTGCTGCAACGGGTATGGTTACAGATATCCTTTGTAAGGGTGGAAACACTGGTGGTGTTAACTTGAGCGTCTCTGGTGGAACAACTCCTTACTCTTACTTATGGAGTAACGGTGCAACTACTCAGAATGTAAGTGGTCTTGTTGCCGCTATCTACTCGGTAGTTGTTACAGATGTGAACGGATGTAATACATTTCAAAGCTTCTTCGTAAATGAGCCTAATGCTGCTCTTGCTGCAACGGGTATGGTTACAGATATCCTTTGTAACGGGGGAACAGATGGTTCTGTAGATATCACAGTGAATGGTGGAACTCCTCCTTATAGCTTCGCATGGAATAATGGTGTTATGAGTGAAGACCTTGTTAATGTTGCTGCTGGTAACTATACCATATCTGTAACGGATAACAACGGATGTACATTAACTGGAGGTCCATTCGTAGTAGGTCAGCCTGCTACTGGAGTATCAGCTAATGTTGCTTCAATTGGAAATGTAAGCTGTTACGGAGGAAACGACGGATCAGTGAACATCTCAGTGAGCGGTGGAACTCCTTCTTATAGCTATCAGTGGTCTAACGGTGCTATTACTCAGAACTTGTCAAACGCTGCTTTCGGATCTCACTCTTGCACTGTAAAAGATGCCAATGGATGTACTACTGTAGTAGGTGCTTCAGTTTCTCAACCAACTGATCTTACAGCCTCGATTGACGTGACTGACGTAACTTGTAACGGTGCTGCAACTGGTGTTGCTGACTTGACTGTTTTGGGAGGAACGGCTCCTTACACTTACCTGTGGAGTAACGGATCTGTAACTCAAGACCTTAACGGTGTTATTGCTGGATCATACGATGTTGATGTGACGGATGCAAATGGTTGTATGACTACCGCTTATGCTATTATTAATGAGCCAACGGCAATATCTACTACTATGTCGGGTAACAATGTATCTTGTAACGGATATACTGACGGATCGGCTCTTGTAGCACTTGCTGGAGGTACTCCTCCTTACGCAATCAACTGGGTAACTGGTGATCAAACAGCATCTGTAAGTAACCTGGGTGCTGGAACGTACGGTGTGCTTATTACTGACGCCAATAATTGTTCTGTAGCCGATTCAATTATGATTACCGAGCCTGATTCTCTTACCTTGGACATTCAAGGATCTCCAGCACAAGCTACAGCGTTTGTAAATGGTGGAACGGCTCCTTATACATACCTATGGACTGGATCACAAGGTCCTGTTCCACAGACTGACCAAACAGCGATCGGTCTTGTATCTGTACTTTATACAGTTCAAGTAACTGACTTTAACAATTGTGTAATCAGCGGTAAAATTGATATGGCTGACTTTAACATCGGTATTGAGGAGCCTGTATTTGACTTCGGAAACAGCATCACAATGTATCCGAACCCAACTAGCGATGTAACTTATGTTGAGTATGACTTCAACACAAGCGTAGATCTTGAGATCTCAGTATACAATGCGTTAGGTGAAGCGATCATCACTGCTAATGAGTACAACAGTGCTTACGGTAAAGTGAGATTGGATGTTGCTGATCTAGCTGACGGAGTTTACTTCGTAGTGATCACTGACGGAGATCAGGTTGCTAACAAGCGATTGGTTATCCAGCACTAAGCCTGGAACTAAATAAAAGTGAGAAGCCCTTCCCTATCGGGAGGGGCTTTTTTTGTTGTAATAATTTGTAGGATTTGGCACGGGCACTAATGCAATCGAATACTTATTTTAGAGGCTCTTAAGAGAATACTATGGCACGAAAAATTAAATACAATTCTAAGGATAAGAACACTTCCTCGAATAAACGAACAAAAAGTAAGGCTAAGAAAAATGCCGAAGAGACTTGGAGTTTTAATTTTTCAAAGCTGAATAAATCTTCATTAATAGGACTTGGATTGTTCGTTATTCTGGCTGTGGGAATATTTGCTTTTATTTCATTTTTGAGCAAGGAGTCTGTTTTTGCCTATTTGGATATCGGTAGTGACTCCTTGAATTCTAAGTATGCGGATAAGTCTTTGTTCGAATGGATGAAACAAACCAAAGAAGGTTGGCGTGGATGGTCGTTCTATCATGGATTAGGAATGGAAGTAGGAGGGGGAGGTCAGGACATACTCCTTAAAATTCTCAATTTCCCTAAAAAGTTGATCCAATATCCATTTGATATTGCCGCGGTAGTATTCGGATTTCAAATCTTGCCCTATTCGGTGGGATACGAAGAGTTCAAGTGGATCATTCTATCTGCTGTAATGCTCTTCTTTTATTTCGACACTTTCAAGGCCAATGTCGTCATATCATTTGTTTCAGCTGCTTTTATTGCATTCTCAGGATATTCAATTGTAGGTAGCACTTGGTATCATGGAGGTTTGTTTGATCTTGCCTTTCTACTCTTTGCCTTTGAGCAATTTTTTCAAAAGAAAAGATGGTACTTCTTGCCATATGCTTTTTTTCTTATCGGAGGATATGCCTACTATTTCAACGGTTTATTCCTAGCTATTTATGCTTTGGTCAGATGGTTCATGGTATATGATATAAGGATAGAATGGAAAGGCTTTGCCAAGTATGCGGCCTCCCTACTTGGCACTGTGCTTATTGGCCTGTTTCTCTCCTCTTCGTCTTTATCAAAAACGTATGATAAAATTGTTAGCAGTCCCCGTGGAGAACAAATGTTTAATGAAAAACCAAAGTTAAAGAGTACTGCCTCTTATAAAGACCAACTATTAGATACTGGAATTTTTGAACTAGAAGATGGTATTCATTATTCTAGTGCTTTGTACCGTAGTTTTGGCAGTGATCTAATAGGGACTGGATCCCAATTCCGAGGCTGGCAAAATTACCTGGAGTCTCCTTTATTTTACTGCGGATTACTAGTCCTTTTATTATTGCCACATTTCTTCTATCTCTATTCAGGTCGAATTCGTTGGGCAGTTGGGGCGTTGTTGTTTATGTGGTTGGCGTTAGTCACATTTCCGTATTTGCGATATGCCTTTTACTATTTCGTTGGAGACTATTACAAGCATGCCTTGAACAGGTTTATACCGATCAGTCTTGTTTTTACTTCTTTTTTGGTGCTTAAGAAGTTATTTGAAGGAGAGCGATTGAAATTAAGTGTGGTTATAGGGACGGCACTAGTATATCTGTTTCTATTATACGGCACATTTCTCGAGGACAAAACCATTATTCAAGAGGAAGTATTGACTCGAACTCAGGTATTTATTCTCCTGTATTCCGTCCTACTTCTATTGTCTGGACAGGTAAAGTTCAAATCTTTATCTCTGGTTGGATTGGTCCTTATTTCTTTTGTAGAGCTTGGGCTAAGTAGTCACTACTCATTAAATGAGCGACCTGCCTTGAGTAATTATTATTTTGAAAATAAGAAAGGGTACAATGACTATACAGTTGAGGCCATCCAATACATTGATTCACTAAATTCAAAGAATAGTTTTTATCGTATTGAGAAGAATTATTCAAGTTCTCCTAGCATTCATGCGAGTATGAATGATTCCAGAGCCCAACATTATTATGGTTCACAGAGTTACCGCTCTATGAATCAAGTGTATTACATACGTTTTCTTCAGGAAATGGAGATTATCCCATTGGATAATGAAACGGCCACACGCTGGGCACCAGGTATTAAGTATCATCCATTACTGCATGGGATATTCAGCATGAAGTATACTATGATGTCTCAAAGATTCCAGATAACTCCTAACACCTTGCAGCCTTTGCAGCAAGCTGGAGTTCCTAATAGGGCTATTCAAGCATTGTGGAGTGAAGGACAAACGAAAGTGATGGACGAGGAAGATTTTGGTCTTTGGATGGCAGGTAAGCTTCGCCAGAAAGACATTAAGAATTTCTCAAATGCCATCTATCAGAATGCTATAATATCAAGGCCAAATTATTCTCAATTTGGTTATGATCAATTGCGACAAATAGAGGATGTGGCCATTTTCGAGAATAGGTATTTCGTACCCTTTGGGTTTGTCTACAATAATTATATAGCGAAAGAGGATTTCGATGGTTTAAACTCCAATCAAAAGCAGTTCATGTTGAACAAAGCGGTGGTACTTGAAGATCATCCGATAGATTTGAATATTGGTGTATTCGAGCTCGATTCTTTGGAAGATAACTACACTTGGAACGACCATGAGAAGAATACCCTGGAATTATCATCGCGAACTGTCCAATGGGTTGAAATGAAAAAGCACCACAATGAGATGAGTGGTTCTATTAGCCTAAGGGAAGATGGGATGTTATTCCTGAGTATTCCTTTTGATGACGAATGGAAGATCCTTGTAGATGGAGAGTCCGTACTTCCTCATCTGGTTAACATTGGATTTATTGGCGTACCATTAGCAAGTGGAGAGCATCAGATTGAATTGAGTTTTGAACCAGGTTCTAACCCAAGTTTGTTTTGGATAAGGTTGGTAGGAGCTCTATTACTTATCGGACTGATATTATCAAATATCTGGTATAATCAGAAGCAGAAGTCCTCGATCGTTGCAGAATAAAATCATCTATATAATTGGCGCAGGACATTCGGGTTCAACCCTTTTGGATCGTATTTTGGGGAGTCATAGTGAAGTGTTTTCTGGTGGAGAGTTAGTATATCTCGATAAATGGAAGACCTTTGATCTCGATCAATTCAAACGCTTGCCAGGTTTTACAAAATGCAATTGCGGCGAGCGATTATGGGATTGTCCTGTGTGGAGTCCACTTTCATACAAGGAAGAAAACAGGATAAAATCACGTTTTAATGCAGTAGAGAATGCTCGAATAGGGATCGGAGCTATATTGGGTCCTTATTTTGCGCAATTCCTTGGATATAGAGCTTCGGAGAACCGTTCCTTCTATAACGGGATATTCTCCTTAATGAAAGAAAATTCTTACTCCTCTCGGCTCCTCACAGATAGTTCAAAAGACCCGAGAAGATTTTTTGATTTGATAGTGGCTCCGCCAGATCAAGAGGTTGTTCTGATCTACCTCACACGAGATCCGAGAGAGTATTTATATACACACCTTAAGAAGAGTCGGCCTATATATAAGAAAAGAAAAACGGCCTTTTTGATTTTATTGGAATGGGTAAGTATACATTTCGTTTCTAGAAGATTGTGGGCTAGATTTGGTGGAAGTAAGGCTAGAATTAGCTACAAGGATCTAACAGATGATACAGCGAATACGTTGAACGAACTAGGAAGTATTCTTAATATTTCGATCCAACGAGAAGGTTTAGAGAAAAGAATAAACGAATCTAAATATCACATCGTGAATGGGAATCATATGAAGCGTTCTGATGTGAGGCCTATTACTTTCGAAGTACGCTGGAAAAAGGCTTTTAGTCCTTTACAAAGAGCGATGTTTAATTCTCTTTCATTTCCATTCAGGTGGATGGACGGAAGATCTTTGTATAGAGCAAAATAATCACCTCCAAATACCCAGCCTTTTCATAATAGGGCGAAGTTTTTTTTTCAACCCTTCATTAAACTTGTATTTCTTGTAGGTGGAATCACCAAAATGTTTTTGGATCAGGCTGCCTAGCTCCTTTTTACCTATCTCATGATTGGAGCTTGCGCCGTCTGCACGGAAAAAAGCAACTTTTCTATTCCAGTATGCGTATTTCGTTCTCCTGTGTTTTAAATAGTATTTACAGAAGAGATCATAATCAGCAGATATCCTCAATTGCGCATCATAAAAACCAAATTCTTCATAAACTGATTTCGTTATAAAACTTGCCTGGTGTGGTGGACCAATGCCCTTCATCAATTCATGCTCATCCAATTCCGTTGACTTTATCTTTGTTTCATCCGAGTCGGGAAAAATTTTAATGATATTTCCTGAAATGAAATCTAGTTCTGGATTTTCCTCCACAAACGTTTCAAAATCTGAGATGGTTTTGGAATCTGTCAGATAGTCATCAGAATTAAGAAAAAGAACGTAGGTCCCTTTTGCAAGCTTAAGGCCTTTGTTCATTGCATCATAAATACCACTGTCAGGTTCTGAGATCCAATGCTGAATAACATTTGCGTTTGATTTAATAATGTTCAGTGAGTTGTCACTTGAAGCACCATCAATTACTATGAACTCATAAGCCTTACTTTCCTGAACCGCTACTGATGCAATAGTTTGTTCTAAGGTATCTGCGCTGTTATAGCAAACTGTGATTATGCTGAGTAGTGGATTGGTCATATTGAGACGGCTACAATAGGTATGGATAGGGTGCAAAGCTCAAAAGTAAGAGTATATTTGCTCATACAATCAATTCATTAAAGAGAATGCGGATATACGTGACTGGCCATAATGGAATGGTGGGATCTGCCATTTGCAGAAAGATGGAGAATGAGGACGTTGAGCTTATTAAAACCTCTAGTAAAGAGCTCGATCTAAGAAATCAAAAGGACACCTTTGATTTTATTAAAATGTCTAATCCGGATGTGATTGTTGATGCAGCAGCGAGGGTAGGAGGTATTTTGGCAAATCGAGATTTCCCATATGAATTCCTGATGGAAAACATGATGATACAGAACAATCTGATTGCCGCAGCCAAAGAGTTCAAGGTTAAGAAGTTTGTATTTCTAGGGAGCTCTTGTATCTATCCTAAATTGGCTGAACAGCCGATTCGTGAAGACAGCCTTTTGACGGCCTCTCTAGAGGAAACGAATCAATGGTATGCGGTGGCAAAGATTTCTGGCGTAAAGTTAGTCCAAGCTCTTCGAGAAGAATATGGATATGATTATTTCAGTCTTATGCCTACAAATCTATACGGGCCTAATGATAATTTTGATTTAAAGACCTCCCATGTACTTCCAGCCATGATACGTAAATTCCATGATGCCAAAATAAAGGATCATGCTCCTGTTCCTCTTTGGGGAACAGGTAGCCCAAAAAGAGAATTTCTCCATGTAGATGATCTTGCTTCTGCCGTTTGGTTCAGTCTTCGATCAGAAATGAAACAGGATTTATATAATGTCGGTACGGGATTGGATTTGTCTATTAAAGAACTAGCAGAATTGGTTCAGGAAAGTGTAGGTCATAAGGGAGAAATCATGTGGGATACGACTAAGCCCGATGGTACCCCGAGGAAATTATTAGATGTATCTAGAATGGCGAATCAAGGCTGGTCGTATTCAATAAATTTGAAAGAAGGGATTGAATCAACCTACAGCTGGTTCTTGGCTAATCAGGATTCCTTTAAAAAAGTGAGAATAGCATGAAGAAAGCATTAATAACCGGTGTCACAGGGCAAGATGGAAGTTATTTGGCGGAATTACTTCTCAGTAAAGGTTATGAAGTACACGGGATCAAAAGAAGATCAAGTTCTTTCAATACCCAGCGTATTGACCATATATATGAAGATCCCCATGTTGAGAATCAGCATTTTATTCTTCACTATGGTGATCTATCGGATAGCACAAATATCATCCGTATAATCAAGGAAGTTCAACCAGATGAAATTTACAATCTGGGAGCCATGAGCCATGTTCAAGTGAGCTTTGATGAACCCGAGTATACCGCAAATGTGGATGGTCTTGGTGCGTTGAGAATACTTGAGGCCATTCGCCTATTGGGACTTGAAATGAAGACTAAAGTTTACCAAGCCTCAACTTCCGAATTGTACGGATTGGTTCAAGAAGTTCCTCAAACAGAAAAGACGCCTTTCTATCCAAGGTCTCCTTATGCAGTTGCTAAATTATACGCCTATTGGATTACCGTAAACTACCGGGAAGCATATGGGATTTATGCCTGTAACGGAATATTGTTTAATCATGAAAGTCCGAGGAGAGGAGGGACATTTGTCACGAAGAAGATTACGGATGCAGCAGTTAGAATTGTTCGTGGGGAGCAAGACACATTATACCTGGGAAATTTAGATTCCAAAAGAGATTGGGGGCATGCAAGGGATTATGTGGAGGGAATGTGGAGAATCTTACAGCAAGCCGAGCCGGAGGATTATGTGCTGGCTACAGGGATCACGACTTCGGTGAGAGATTTTACAAGAATGGCCTTTTCAGAGTTGGGCGTTGAATTAGAATTTAGTGGTAGTGGTACGGACGAAATCGCAAGCGTAAAGAAGGCTCCTAAAGATTCTACCCTTCAGCCTGGTCAGGTTATTCTAAGAATAGATGAACGATATTTTAGACCAACCGAAGTGGAGTTGTTAATTGGTGATGCTGCCAAGGCTAGAGAAAAACTGGGATGGAACCCAGGTCCTTCATTGAAGGAATTGGTCCACGATATGATTCAAAACGTGAATTCCTAAGACAGATGTTGGTAGTTTGCGTTGGAATGCAGAAATCGGGTTCTGCCTTGTTTTATAGGATGATAAATGAATTGATTTTCCTTAGTGGGGGATCCGATGCGTTTAAGGTCAAAGAAGAATATGGATTGGAAGGCATTCTTATTGCAAACAACAATTTTGGTAAAGTACGAAGTACTAGCTTCTTCAGATTGGTGTGGTTGGCAAAGAAGCATAACTTATTTTTCGCTGTAAAAACACATAAAGGTCCTACTTGGTTAATGAGAGTCTTCCTGCGCTTGGGATGGATAAAAATATTCTATCAATATCGTGATCCCAGGGATGTATTGTTGTCGGCCATGGACCACGGTCAACGAATTAGAGAAAGAGGAGAGAGAACAACCTTTGGAAAGCTAGACACTACAGAAAAGGCAATTTTTACAGTTAGAAGTTATTTTAAACGAGCTAGAAAATACAAATCCATGCATGGGATTCAATTAATCACATATGAGGGCCTGATTGAAAATGGAGTATTTACGATGGGTATAGCAATGGATTATTTAGAAGCTAAAATCCCTAAGGAAGAAATTGCTAATATTTGCGCCAAATATGTACATAGAAAAGCGGGTGTGGGAAACCAACTGCATTTTAATAAAGGAATAATCGGTCGGTTCAAAGTTGAACTTTCTATTGATGACCAGTTATATCTAGGTCATTCATTTAGAAAAGAGATTTCTGACTTTGGATATGGTTCTAGCGAAGATTGAATACCAAGGCACTAAATAAAAAAACTGCAAAAGGGGCTTCTTGGTCCTTAGTTTCCAATGTTTCATTACAAGCTATTCAATTCCTTGGTGGAATTATCATGGCTCGACTACTTCTGCCCGAAGATTTTGGATTGGTTGCCATGGTATTGGTCATTTTTCGTTTCGCTAATATTATTAGTGATCTGGGGTTTACAAAGGCACTAATTCAAAAGAAGGATGTAACTGAACTTCAAAAGAGTACTGTCTTTTGGTTCAACCTAGCTCTTTCTATAATGTTGTTTGTGTTCTTCTTTATAATGGCTGAGAAAGTGGGGCACTTCTATAATGAGCCAAGAGTTCAGAACATAACAAAATGGTTATCCTTAAATTTCATTTTAACATCTTTCCTAGTTGTTCCGAATTCAGCTCTAATTCGGAGTTTAGATTTTAAAAAGATCACCAAAATAAGAGTTTTAAGTACTGTGTTTAGTACTCTATTCGCTATTGGAATGGCCCTGATTGGATTCGGGTTCTGGGCTATCGTTGCCAAGAATATTCTTTCCACTTTGTTTTTAGTAATTGCATTTTGGATTGTTGTCAAATGGAGACCTAAACTTCAGTTTTCTACCCTGGAGTTTAAGAAATTATGGGGCTTTGGTCGAAATGTTAGTGTCTCCACAATCATGACGATCATAAATTGGGAAATCGAAAGACTTGTCTTAGGGCGCTATTTTGATGCATCTACCTTAGGAATCTATAATCGAGGAATGAAATATGTGAAAATCCCTTTTACCCTTGGGAAAGGAAGCTTGAATAAAGTTTTGCTTTCTTCATTCTCAAGGCTTCAAAATGATAGGGAAGCTCAATGGAAACAGTACTTATTATACTCAGAATTACTCCTTTTAGTTAACATTCCGATCTCATTGTTGATGTTTTGGACTGCAGATGAGTTTATTTGGATTCTACTCGGTGAAAAATGGATGGATTCTGCCTTTATCCTTAAGATTCTTTCCGCAGGTTTAATCTTTCAATCCTTGGGATTTCCAAATGCATATCTGACAGCAAATAATAGAACAAGCCGATTATTATGGTTATCAGTTGTGTCCACAGCAGTTCGTGTTGTGTTAATTGGTTTTGCCGTTCAGACGAAAGACTATACTTCGATTGCTTATGTTTCTGTTATTGCGACAGTCCTAAATTCAATCACGAAGAACATACTATCCATCGAGAAGAAAAGATTTCTTGTCGGATTCATATCACAGATATGGATTTATTTTTTGATGGGGGGAATTACTTTCGTAATGATGCAATTTGTTAACCCTTATATGGATCACAGCTATTACCTCGGGCTTATTCTTAAATCTCTCCTGATTGTATTAAGTTACTTTGGAATGATGTTTCTTTTGAGAAGAAAAAGACTGCAAGCGCTTTTTTCAAAGGCAAGAACGGTATTCTCATAGTTATCTGATCGAGATGATAAATGGAATAGTAACTGAAGTTGGTTGTGGAAATGAAATGGTTTGCTTTATTGTTTATCCTTAATATTAATCACCTTTGTTTGCGCGGATAGGATTTTGCACGAATTAATGATCAAAAGCATACGCTATGAAGTGGAGGAATAGGGTTAGTAAAACCAAGTATTTCTGTATAGGAATCAGTAAAACAGGAACTACATCATTGGGAAAGGCATTTCAAGATTTGTGATATGATTTAGATGATCAGAATAGAGCTCATCGATTGATGAAGTCATACTTTGAGCGTGATTTTAAAGAAATTGGAACCTATTGTGAAAAATTGCAAGTATTTCAGGATTCACCTTTTAGCATGAAGCATTTATATGTATACCTAGACCAAATCTTTCCTAATTCAAAATTCATTCTTACAATAAGAGATAGCCCCGAAGTATGGTATGAATCTCTTATTCGATTTCATTCGAAGAAATTTGGAAGAAACAAGGAATTGCCAACTAAAGAGGACTTGATAAAGGCAAAACGGCCTCATGGAAGGTCCGTTTACGAGAATATTAAATTAAGATTTAATACTTCCGATGATTCTCTTTACGACAAAGAGACTCTAATGAACGATTATACTTCACATCAGAATGAGGTTGAAGACTATTTTCGCCTCAAACCTGGAAAACTACTGGTTATAAATTTGAACAAATCAAATTCTTATACGGAATTTTGCAAGTTTATTGGGGCTAAGTCATCGAAATCGGATTTTCCTTGGTTAAATAAAAGTTAATATGGCAGGTATTATTTTGTTAGTATCAGAAAGATCTGGAAGCAATTTGCTCCGGACTATGTTAGGAAATCATCAAGATATTTGTGCTCCTGTTGCTCCTCATTTCGTGACAGAATTCTATAGAAACTTGAAGTACTATGGAGATTTAAGGGAAGAAGAAAATGTTGATTCTCTTTATCAAGATATGAGAGCACTTGCGAATCATCCTTATCATAACTGGAAATTACCAGAAGGAGAGAAGGGTAATATTAAATCGTTTTGGCAATGCTTTGATGAATTATACAAGCAAAAAGCTAAGTTAGAGAACAAAACTATGTATTGTTCAAAAGGAATTCATTCCTTTAATTTCATAGACGAGTTTAGATCGGGACTCCCAGATGTGAAGTTTGTCCATATGGTTCGAGATCCCCGTGATCATGTTGCATCTTGGCTGAAGAGCCCACAAAGCAAGTTCACTCCATATGACATTATTCAAAGATGGAAGGAAGAGCAGAATACCATAATGCAGGCATTTAAAGTAAAAGGATTTAGTTGTGTTTCGATTAGATATGAAGATTTGATATCGGATTCTGAGAAAGAAATGTCCAAAGTCCTGCACTCATTGGAAATGAAAATTGACAGTTCCTGTTTTTCAACAAATTCATCTAACGAAGAATCCAAAAGAAATGCATATTGGAAGAACCTATCAAAACCTCTGATCTCTGATAATAAAGGAAAGTATCATGAATTCCTTAATGACGACGATATTCTTATAGTGGAGTCCATAGTTAAAGAAGAAATGGAGTTTTTTGGATATGAATTAGAGAGTGCAGCGAATTGGAGTTTGGATGCTAAGTTTATCAGGGAGAACATTCGAAAGTCTAAAAAATCGAAGAAAGAGATTGACTCTAAACCCATAGCTGGGAAGGATCAACTAACAGATAAAAGAGACTTTGTCAAAGAATTAATTAGAAAACGGAAGGACGTGTTTTATAAACAATACCCCAATCAGGAAAACATAGATAAGACATCAAGTATATATGTGAATTCTAGTCCAAATTTCAAAGGAAGGATTAAGCTGATATCATTGGCAGTGTTTGGACTAAACATTACGAATAGAATTATTTCACTTATTAAATGATTCCTGTAACTAAACCTTTTCTTCCCCCATTGGAAGAGTATATTGAAGTCCTTGAAGGAGTTTGGGAGCGTAATCATCTCACGAATAATGGTCCTATAACTCGAAAATTAGAACAAGTTTTGTCTGATAGATTTGGAGGTGTTGGCACTCTCCTTACGGGGAATGGGACTATTGCTATCCAAATAGCATTAAAGGCATTGAATATAGAAGGAAAGGTTATAACCACTCCTTTTTCTTATGTGGCCACTACGAGCAGTATTGTTTGGGAGAATTGTGAGCCAGTATTTGCTGATATTGATCCTGAAACATACAATATCGACCCTGAATCTGTTAGAGCTCTGGTTACTCCTGAAACAGAGGCAATTTTGGCTACCCACTGTTTTGGAGTACCATGTGATATTGAGGCCTTAGAAGAAATAGCAAAGAGTAATGGATTAAAATTGGTTTTCGACGCAGCCCATTGCTTCGATAGTACCTATAAGGGTAAAAGTGTATTTGGGTATGGCGACATAAGTACATGTTCATTTCATGCTACCAAACTATTTCACACAGTGGAAGGCGGGGCTGTCTTTTCCCAAGATACTGACCTAATAGAAAAAATGGGTTTTATGCGTAATTTCGGACATAATGGTCCCGAAAATTTCAATGAGGTTGGGATTAATGGAAAAATTTCTGAGTTTCATGCGGCAATGGGCATGATTAATTTGAAATATATTGAAGTAGTTAAAAAGAAACGTGAAGAGCAATTTGATCTCTACTGCCGTCTTCTAAATGCGAGTTATTTGAAGGTCCTAAAAAGTGAAGTTCCAGCTATTTGGTGTTCAAATAAATCATATTTCCCTGTGCTATTGAGATCTTCAGAGAAAATGGCAGAAGTGAAAAATGCTCTTGAACGTTCAAATATATTTCCTCGGAGATATTTTTATCCAAGTTTAAGTTCACTTCCATATACTGGTGGATGGGATACACCTGTTTCGGATGACATTTCATCAAGGATCCTTTGTCTTCCTCTTTATCATGGGCTTTTGAAAGACGATATTTCAGAAATAGCCTCAATTATTAATAGGACTTTATAGGAAAAATGAGAATAGCGATTATGCAGCCTTATTTCTTGCCATATATTGGTTATTGGCAGCTAATGGAGGCAGTAGATGTCTATGTAGTATTAGATAATGTAAACTTCATCAAAGGCGGCTACATCAACCGCAATTTTATTTGGTCAAAGAATGCTCCGCAAAGGATCAATATTAACGTTCAGTCAATAAGTAGTAATAGAAGAATATGTGATCATTATCTATTAGAGTCACAACACTGGAGGGATAAGCTGTTCGAGACCGTTCGTCAAAGGTATTCAAAAGCTCGATGTTATAATTCTGGAATGGACCTGTTTTTACGCATATTGGAAAATGAGGAAACCCGACTTTCTACTTTTTTGCTGCATCAATTAAAGACAGTTGCGGCCCAATTAGATATTTCAACTAGATTGGTACTTGCTTCAAGTATTGATTATGATAATAGTCTGAAAGGACAGGATCAAGTGCTTGCTATTTGTGATTCTTTAAAGGCTAGTTTATATTTAAATGCTATTGGAGGATATAAGCTTTACTCAAGTTTGGAATTTTCAGAAAGAGGAGTTGACTTGCGCTTTATCCAGATGGGTGATACTTCATACCGTCAATTTGACTCGAATTTCATGCCAAATCTTTCCATTCTCGATGCGATAATGTTTCTAACTAAAGAAGAGTTGAAGCCTATTTTGCAGAATTATTCGATAGTTCTTGGAAATCAATAATGAAAGAAATAGGAGGGTATTTTGGATGGAGTTTTAAAAAGAAGTCTACTTCTTTTCGAAATTCTGCACTCCGATTTAATACGGCTAGAAATGCTTTGGCTCATTTTCTTTTAGAGGAAGGCATTTCACGGATCTTCCTACCGGCTTATACTTGCCCAGTAGTTCCAATCTCCATTGAAGAAGCAGGAATTGAAATAGAATACTATCATATCGATCATAACTTTGAGATAATTGATAAAGAATCATTTCAAGGCCCTGTCCTATACACCAATTATTTTGGTTTAATGTCAGAATATATTGATCGACTGGCGGGAATGTTTCCATCATTGATCGTAGATAACGCGCAGGCACTGTATCATTCAAATGAGAAAGTGCTTGCGACGATATATTCACCAAGAAAATTCCTGGGAATGCCTGATGGCGGGCTATTATCTACCAAAGTACAGGTATCATATTCTAAACTCGAGATCGATGAAAGTTGGGAAAGATGTTCTCACTTGCTTAAGCGGGTAGATATTTCTGCGGAGGCAGGTTTTTCTGATTTTAGAAAAAATGACAGTACCTTGAATTCTGCTCCAATTAGAAGAATGTCTCAGATTTCATCCTCGATTCTTGATGGTGCTGATCATCAGAACCTGAAGGTGAAAAGAAAAGAAAACTTTTCCATTCTATCTGATTCGTTAAGTAGTATGAATGACCTTAGGCTATCTTTAAAGAATCAGATACCAGTTTGCTATCCTCTTCTTGTTTCAAATGGAGATCAGCTGAAAGAAAAGCTTATTAAGGCAAAGGTATATACACCAACATATTGGAAAGGAATTGCAGATAATGTGAATCTCAATTCATTTGAGGACTCTTTGGTGAAGAACTTGATTGCCCTGCCCATTGATCAAAGATATGGGAAGCAAGAAATGACTCGAATATTAGATCTCATCATATCAAATGGATAACAATTCCAGATTAAAAGAGCATAGGAGATCCTCAGAAGTTGAAGATATCTTAAATGAGCTTGCAGGAATTATAAATGACAAGGATCAGTCTGTGAATTCGACTGCAAAAGGTAAGGAATTCCCGAACATATACATTCTGGGCTGCGCAAGAAGTGGCTCCACGGTATTGTACCAAGCGTTAACAAGTTTGTTGGATGTTTGCTTCCCCACTAACCTGATTTCAAGATTTTATTATGCTCCATTCACAGGAGCATTAATTCAAAGATTGTTTGTTGATTTAGATTACGGAGGTGAACTACTAGGTCAGTCAAATTATAAGAACTTTTCCTCGGTACTAGGAAAAACCAAGGGAATTCTTTCGCCAAATGAATTCTGGTATTTTTGGAGAAGCATTTTCAGTGTTAACTCTCTGGGCTATATAAATCCATCATCGGTATCAGAAATTGATTCGTTTCATAATTCACTTGATGCCATTAAAGGTGTATTTGGTAAGCCGATGGTTTTAAAAGGAATGATTGCCAACAATTGCATTAGCGATCTTTTTATTAAGGATAGAGGGGATATAATCATTCATCTAGAAAGAGAAGTAGTTTATAATGCACAGTCTTTATTACTCGCCAGGAAAGAGTTTTATGGTAATATGTCAAAATGGTATTCCTTCGGGATAGGCTCCTCGGAATTCTCCTCAATTTTTGACGAGGTAGTTACTCAGGTTATAGAAACAAACAAACTCATAGAAAGCACTTTATTGAATGTTCCTGAGGAGAATAAGATGAAAATCGCATACAGTGATTTAGGTTCGCTATACAACCTTCTAAAAACAGATTCAAGATTTCCCGACTTTAAGGTTGACTACCATTCCATGGAATTCATTAAAATTGACGAACAAAGACGGCTAAATGTAACGGATTGGAAAAAGCTCAATGAAACCTATCAAGAAGCGATTGACTAGAACTTCATTTTGCTGATTAAAGAAATCAATGATTATTTTTTTTGAATTTGATTGAAAAGGAAATATTCTTTCTTAGATCAATACCCTTTGTGAATGATAAGTATGGCACCAATTGGAATTAGCACGTATGCCCGACCTGATCATCTTCGCTTGACAGTCGAAGCTCTAATGGCAAATGAACTGGCAAGCGATACGGTAGTATATGTTTTTTCAGATGCACCTCAAAAAGGGGACGAAGAGAAAGTGGATGAGGTTAGGACTTATTTGAGTTCAATACAGCCCAATTTCAAAGACTTTATTGTTGTTGAAAGAACTGAAAATGGCCGAATTGCAAATAATAGAGGGGGAATGAAAGAAATGGCCAATCTATTTGGTCGATTAATATTTATTGAAGAGGATGTTCTGACCGCACCGAATTTTCTAAGCTTTATGAACGAAGGATTAGAAAAGTATTCGGGAAATAAGGATGTTCTCAATATCTCAGCCTATGTGCCGCCAATTGTGGCTGCGCATTCAATTGCGAATGAAGCATTTACGCTACCACGTTTTAACGCTTGGGGTTTCGCGACCTGGGGTGATAGATTGGACAGTATCTTGAAAGGAGTTGAAAAACAAAAGTTCAAAAGAAAGGCCATCTCTTGGTCAAATAGACATTTCTGTAGAGATATAGGTGATGATTTTATTAAAATGGCAATGAAGGATTTCAATGGTGAGATTGACGCATTTGATGTCAAAGCAATGGTGTATCAATTCATGAATAATATGTTGACTATCTATCCACCTTCTTCACTGGTTAATAATATTGGATTTGATGGAAGTGGATTGCACTGCAATGATACAGACAGATTTGACGTCCAGCTAAATCAATCAATCAATCAATCAATTGAATTCCCGATTAATCTTGAGCCCCGAAAAGATCTTATGAAAGCGAATAGACGTTTCAGAAAAATGAAAATTGAAAATAGGGTGAAGACATTCGCGCGACTTTTGACATTTTAAGATTTGGCCTTGTAGTTTTCCAAAGCAAACTCATAAAGCCTGTATTCGAATGCGCATTTTTCTTTAAAACGCTGGACGACTTCCTCTGAAGGTTCAAATTTTCGATTTGTATGATTGGAATGCGATACAGAGATCGAAGGTTTGTTTAGTCTTTCGGCCAATTGGTCAATCGATGTTTGGAAGTCTTCCATTACGCCGACGTATATGAACTTGTTAGAAAGATAGTCAGTGATGTTTTCAATATTGACTTCCTTAGGGAAAAAGGCATGATAAAACGGCTTGGATTCGATTAAGAAAGCATCGATATCATCGGAAAATTATCGTTTTTCACCATCACGAAACAGTTTCCCTTGTTCTTTAAGCCTTTGATTATAATGAAATAATGAAAGCTGAGCCTCGAGTGGTTCTCTAACGAAAGTTATTAGTTGCGAGTATCCAGGATAATAATCATCCAAGCCCATGCCTCTTCTCGTATTGAAATGGCCATGGATACAGATATTCTTTCGGGGCTTTTGGAGAAGCACTTTTTTACTCGATGCTTTGTTGGTAGTTTTTGAGTCCGTTCTTTGAAGTAATGAAAATAAAGGTCTGTCCCAAACCACTGTTTTAATACGGCTTTGAAACTAGTCCCTCCGCTTTTGGGAAGATGCAGCGAGTACAATGGAAGATTTGGATTGTAGTTCAGCAACAATGATATCTTTACATTCAATATCCGAAAGTACGACACTCAACCAATTTGGAGCATGATACCAGAAGAAAAACTGATTTTCATATTTGCATTGCCTCGTTCTGGGTCTACCTTATTACAGAAATTGCTGCTGACTTCAAATAAGATAGAAGGAGGTTCAGAAAAATGGATCATGTTGCCTCTTCTAAATTTAAACAAATCTGGTTCTTCACTTACAACTTATGGCTTTAATACGTTCGTGACCGCCTTTAAAGAGCAAACTAAAAACTCCGAATCGGCATATAAAAAATCACTAAAGGAATTCATCCTTTCCTACTACAGCCTAGGAAGTGATAGTTCAGCCTATACCTTGGATAAATCACCGCGGTATTACTTAATAGCGGAAGAACTAATGCAACTTTTCCCCAGATCCAAGTTCATATTCCTCTTTCGAAATCCTCTGGATATTTTGACGAGCAGAGTTCGCTCTTGGGGAAAGAATAGGTTGGATATCATTTGGAAGGCAGAAAGCGATACGTTTCAGGGACCAAAGATGCTCTATTCAGCGTATTCTAAAAGTAAAAAGCACTCATTAGCTGTAACCTATTGGTCGTTGGTAAAGGATCCGAACATAGTGATTAATGACTTGAAGAATTTTCTTGAGCTGGAAGAAAGTGATCTTCAGCTTGAAAAGATAAACTTTAGTCAGTCAATAGGGGAACTAGGAGATGATACAGGGATTAAGAAATTCAATGAATTAAGTGATGATGGGATTAACAGCTTTGTTGAATTCAATAGGAGCTTAGCCTCGCGTTTGGTTTTAAAAAGCGCTTTGAGAGCTTGCCCAGAGGAACTGCTTAATGAAATGAGCCTATCAAGGAATGATTTAAAGCGAATGTTAAAACCAAGAATCACGAATTTATTCAAAATTCATTGGTTGATTTGGGACTGTTTTTGGCTTTTTATTGGTCTGGCCCTTTACAAAACAGATTTGTTTCTTTGGTGGAAAATTCGGAGACGAAGAATGAAGCTAATTTATTGACCAAAGTTCGGATAGAAGTTTATTATAGATTCGTGCTTTCCTAAATCACTGCGTATTATTTCTATTTCTTCTTTGGAAAGATTTTCATAGCTGTTATTATTTTGGTTACTTATACTCAAGGGCGTCCAGAACTATTATGCGCTTTGGCCTTAAGATCACCAGAGATTGCTCCTAGGTCTGGTAAAAAAGATTCCAATTCAGCTAGTGTTTTATTCGTTTCGTCACAAAGCATTTCGTAGCTAATAAATACTCGATCTTCGAGGGGTATGGACTTCATGTTTTTCAGTTGATAATCATAGGCTTTCTTTACGAAATGGATTGCTGAGAATTTGTCAGAAGAATTTCTTCGTATAAATCCATCGACAAAAGGAATGGGATCTCTGACCATTATAATGAATTTAGCATGCCTAAAATGTTCCAAAATTTCAGGTACACGAAATATGATGGCAGGGCTTTTTTCTAAAAGTAAGGACTTATTTAGATCCCAATTTTGTCTCCAGATTCGTTTAATTCTAGGCCAATCTGTGTGCTTGCCTTTTTTCCAACCCTGATCAAAAAGGAGTTTACGTACCTGGGGAAGTTTTTGTCCTTCTCGCGTGCCGAATACATTGTTGGATGAAACATTTGACGATTGGCTTAGAATCTCATTCATCAACGTAGACCCACAATAGGGCGGACATAATATGAATAGATGGATGTGTTCTTTCTGTTTGAAGAAAATATTCTTTGTCACTAGATAGAACCGACGTGCCAATGAAAGGAAATACCTACGATCATAATGTTTGAAATATTTTGCCAGTTTCATCTTAGTGATCGAATAATCTAATTACTGCTTCTTGAACTTTGCTGAGGTTGGAATTTGTCTTTTTTCTAACCAGACCTTCAAATGACTCACTTAGTTGGAATCTTGACTTGTTTCCAGTATTGATATGCTGTTGTCGATTACGGATGTTGATTAGATAATCATCCAAATTCAGTTTAGTAAACTCCCCGATTTGTTGAATGTGGTTCTTCGGGTCAATACAGATCTCGTCAAAATCTACTGCTAGAGAAGGGATCTTGTATTTTTTTAAGAGACCATTTTCCGACTTTCTAGTAATCCACAATTTCAGGAGTTCCGGTAAAACTGCTTTGTTCTTGTATTTTTTATAGGAAGAAAGAACCGATTTAAATGATCGAGTGAGATGCACCACAGTGAGATCAATTCTATTGTCTCTAACGAGTGCAAGAAGTCGGTGCGGACTCTTAGATGCGTCAACTAATATTTTGGTTTCGGTTGAACTAGTCTGACTAAGTAGTTCTTGAAAAAAAGTGTAATCCAGCGATTCTTTATTATTCCATTTACCGGGAGAAATGATTAGATGCCAATAATTGCTTATTCGTTTGCTCAAAGGCGGAGTGACGGTAACTTGACTATAATCTAGAACTAGTTTGGACCAAAAAGGACAATTTGAACTTGCATCTCCGCAGGCGCATTTTACATCTCGAACCATAAATGATGGAAGTTGCTTGACTTCTCCTAGATTCAGAGCTTTCCTGTCAGAGCCTAAGATACCGCTCAAAATGGTAGAACCACTATAGCTAGCTCCAAGTATATAGATAAGTTTAATCCGTTCTTCCAAGTCTACAATATTCGAGATTAAAGTCGTATTTATTCTAATAAAACAGTTAAAATTGAATATGCCTAAGATAAGTGTTGTAATTCCTTTTTATAACGATTCTGATAGTATCCGTTCTACCTTGGATTCGTTTAAGAATCAAACTTATAAGGACTTTGAGGTCCTTATCTGCGATGATGATTCAATACCTGAGGAAATTGATGCTCTGAAAACTCTTATGACAGAATACCAAGACTTGATGTCTTGGAAATTAATTCGCACCAACAAAAATACTGGACCTGGCATGGCACGAAAAAGAGGGATCGAGGCCAGCAATTCTGATCACATTACTTTCTGCGATGCAGATGATCTCTTCCTGCCAGAGAAACTTGAATTAAGTATTATGGAACTAGAACGAGGCATTGACTTTACATGGGGAGATGCAATTCTAAGGAAAGGAAATACAGAATCACTGAAAGATCGAAGTCGTATAGCTTCTTCCCCTTCCCTCGTTCAAGGGCAGTTGATTATGGGCAGGTTGAATAAATTCACCTCCGGAATATCAGCTACAAAAAAGGCTCTTGAGAAACTTGATTTTGAACCTGAATTGCGCTTTTGTGAGGACTGGTATTTGCTCTTTCAAGCCTATCAGTTTTTGAAAGTGGGATATATAAATCAACCATTAAGTGTTAAGGTAGATAGAGATGAAAGTTATTCAGCAAAAGCAAACAAGAAATGGCAAAATGAGAAAAGGAAATCTCGCATGCTTTATTTCAAACTGCTCCAAACTAGATTAAACGTATCAATATTTCGGTTGATCCATTGGAATCTGGTTAAGATCAGCACAGCTGTCTTGGGACGCTTAGGAATTGGAAAGAATACGATTTAAAGATTTGGCGATTCGTTTTGAAGAATGAGTTGATTCTAAATAGTGTAATTCGGAGTTCTGCTTGGGATCAATACTTTCGAAATTGTTTGAAGCCAAATACTTTCTAAGCTCTTCAGCCGAATCAAAAGAACTGCCAAATTGGTTTTTCTCAAGCACTAAATCTGGATCATTTCCTAAAATTAGAACCTGAACCTTATTAGCAATTCCTTCCATCATCACATTAGAAAACCCTTCAAATTCTGAAGAGATAACAACGGCAAGTGCTTCTCTATAATTGCGAATAAGCTCTACATGCGGAAGGCCCGGGGTGAAATTCAGGTTGGAAATGATTTTAGCCTCCTCAGCTATCCTTTTAGCCAATGTCGGATCTGGTTTGGGAGCCATGATCATTTCAAATGAAAGATTCGGAAGTGATTTTGCCAATTCAAGAAATATCTCCGGCCTTTTGTAATTGGCTGCTCTTCCAACCCACAATATTTTTGTCCTTTTCTTTGAAATTGGTTCTAAACCCTTGTACGCCTCAATTGGAAAATAGTTTGGAACGATACCATGGACCTTTATTTTTCGCTTGTCTTCAAATGAGCTTGCTTGGTCTGTATATTGCCCGTTTAAGGTAGAGCAGAGTCTGTAAAAACGTTTCATTCCCCATGCCGCCCAAAACCCTTGTATCCTCCGGGTATCGGAATCATGTATTTCCCAGTCATTGGCTATCATATAATGGATCTTTGCCTTTGTAAAGGCCTTTATAAAAAGACCAATAGGGTAAAGAAATGCATTCGATGACCTGAATATGAAATAATCAGCTTTCGTTAATTTGATCTTGCGTATTAAGTCTACAATTCTTCCTGCACCTCCCGTTCTAATTTGATGGATAGCCAGAGGTCCTTTATGAATTGGGAGATCAGTATCCTGGTTTACGATAATCGATCCCTCATTGTCTAAAGCGAAGTACTCTGCCAAGAGAGCCATTTGATGTTCTGCTCCTCCAATACCTACTCTGCCATCGATGAGGTAGTTGGATGATTTTGGTGAAACAAAACAGATCTTCATATGCGACCTATTTCTTTACGCTTTCTAAAAATAGCTGATGGTATTGTTCCGCTACAGATTCCCAACTCATGATTTCGCCTATCTCACGAGATCTTTTAGCCATTTGGACAAGATCATGCTTCCCTTCTCTAATCTCCTGCAGGGTAGACCTAAGCTCAGCAACATTCCCGGGCTCCAAAGCCCATCCGTTTCCTTGTATGAGTTCATCACTACCTCCAACCTTCGTCATTAGAACGGGCAATCCCGTAGCAACGGCTTCTAGGACACTATTGCTCATTCCTTCATTCATTGTGGGCAATACAAAAATGTCTCCTTCTCTTAATAGTTCGGCTAAATCTTCATGTGGACGAGGCCCATAGAATTCAACGTCCACTTTATTGTCCTCCGCCATTTTTTGTAAGTCGTCCATCATTGGTCCATCACCAATCAGTCGAACCAGAAAACCTTCATTCATGCCACCTAAAGCTTCAATGAGGAATTGATATCCTTTTCTTTCAATTAATCTCCCAGTGGAGATTAAGATTTTCCTTTTAGATGGAATGTAATTTTTTCGTGGATGAAATTCATGGATATTTACTCCATTTGGAATGACGCCCACCTCAACTCCTCTAACGTGTTGACCTCCAAGTTCTTTTAAGCCTTTGCTATTGGCAATGGTCTTTACTGATTTTCTCCAAATCTTCTCACTTAAAGCTCTAAAAAGTACTTTGTCCATCCAATAAAATCGCTCACTATAGAAGGGTACATCACTTCCTTGAAGACGTACAATATACGGCAGGCCTAATCTCATCGCCATATATCCACACGGTATCCCGAAAATGGCATGGACGAGGTCAAATTTTTCTTTTTTAATGAGTTTCTTGGCGTAACGTAGTCCTTTATAGCTATACTTCAGAAGATCCTTCATGCTTTGGTAGTGAATGTCTCCTCCTTTCCCAATGTCTAAGTAATGAATACGGATATTGGATGCAAATTCTTCAATACGATATTTGTCTACGGAAGCAGTAATTAAATCAATTTCAATGTCATTGAATTTAGAGAACTGTTTGAAGTAATAGAAGGTCTCATTAGCGGAACCTCCTCCCAATGGTGGAAATTCATAATTCAAGGCTAATATTCGCATCAATTCACTGTCGTTTTTCTGATAGAATAGGGGACATCTTTGGTGGTTCCAAAGTAATTTTTAATGGCAATGTCGGCCATTAATCCGGAAATGAACAATTGAACACCAAAGAGTAGGGTAAAGGCTGTGAGTATCGGCCAAGCTGAATCACTCATTGATTTTCCCTGGTAATACTCAAACAGAGTATATATAGCGGCAATAGATCCGATAATGCCAAAGATCATTCCTAATCCTCCCAAAAGGTGTAAGGGTCTAACGGCATATTTGTTCCAAAACCAAACATTGATCATATCTACGAAGCCTTTTACGGTTCGCCTCCAATTGTATTTGGTTCGGCCTGCTATTCTGCTTCTATGATTTACAACTTCTTCACCAACCTTAAAACCTTTAATTTTTAACACGGCCGGGATGAAGCGGTGCATCTCACCATACAGATGGATGTGTTCAAAGCATTCTTGTCTATAGACCTTTAAAGAACAGCCACTATCGTGGATGCCGTCATTGATCAATTTCTTCCTTAGGATATTCGCTCCTCTACTGACAAAATGTTTGGATTTTGTGTCTTTTCTGTTTTTTCTCCAACCCGAGACAACGTCTAAGTCATCTGAATAAAGCTTATTGACCAGCATTGGAATATCCGAGGGATCATTTTGACGATCGCCATCCATTGTTACGATCAATTCATTTTCGGCCGACTTGATTCCAGCGTCCATGGCCGCAGTCTGACCAAAATTCCGCCTTAACTCAATGAGCTTAACAGGGCTTAGATTTTTAATGATATTGACGGTATTATCCCTACTTCCATCATCTATGAAAATAATCTCGTAGGTGTATCCAGCCTTTTCACAAGCCTCAACACATTCTCTGTGCAGTTCGGCAACATTTCCTTCTTCATCCATCACAGGAATGACAATAGAAATAGATGGTGTTTGGGTCATTTTGTAGCGTATTCGCGATACCAGCTCACGAATTTACGGATTCCATCTCTAAGCGAAGTGTTTGGTCGAAAATCAATAGCTTCAGCTAACGCATCCCCTTCCGCCCAAGTCTGATGAACATCACCAGGTTGCATAGGGACAAACTCTTTGTTGGCCTTTTCACCCAATACGTCTTCTAAAATCTCAATGAATTCTAAAAGATTTACTGGGCTTCCATTTCCAATGTTATACACCCGATACGGGGAAGGAGAGGAGCTGGGATCTGGATTATTTCCGGACCAATCAGGATTCGACGCTGCTGTTTGCATCAATAATCGATAGATACCTTCAATTATATCATCGATATAGGTAAAATCACGGCTGAGGTTTCCTTCGTTATACACTTGGATGGTGCCACCTTCTTTGATGATGTTGGCAAACTTTAAATAGGCCATATCTGGTCGTCCCCAGGGTCCGTATGCAGTGAAGAAACGCAATCCCGTAGTAGGAATATTATAAAGATGGCTGTATGAATGGGCCATCAGCTCATTGCTTTTCTTTGTAGCGGCGTAAAGACTTACGGGGTGATCTACATTGTCTCCAACACTAAAAGGCACTTTCTCGTTTAATCCATAGACACTAGAACTACTGGCATATACCAAATGTTGAGGTCTATAGTTTCGACAGTTTTCTAGGACGTTGGAAAAGCCTAACAAATTACTCTGGATATAGGCTTGAGGATTCTCAATGCTGTATCGAACACCTGCTTGTGCGGCTAGGTGACATACTAATTGTGGTTTATAGGTTGAAAAGATGGATTCTATGGTCTCCGAATCTTCCAAAGATCCATAGCAGAATGTCAACTGACCATCGAGGGTGTCGAAGATTTCATTTTCTTCTAAATCCTCCCATTGAATTTTTAGTCCTAATTCGGCTAGTCGATCCAATTTTAACAGTGGATCATAGTAGTCGTTTAAATTATCAAGTCCAATCACACGGTATCCCTCATTTAGCATTCGTTTTGCTAAATGAAATCCTATGAACCCGCCGATACCTGTAATAAATATCGATTTTTGTATATCAGAAATGGTAGTCAAAATTCTCGATGTCTTCTTTGTGTCGCGAAGCTACCCATTCTTGGGCAAAAGAAGAAAAGGCCTGTCGATAATCTACAGAGACACTGTTGTTTTTAAATGGAATAGAACTGGATTTCAATCCTATCTTACGACCTATTCTATCCATATCTGTTTCAAACGTTTCAAACCTCCCTAAATCATCTGTTTCTATAGAACCATCTAGATTGGTTAGCCAAAAACTTTGTGGTTTTAGCGCCCAATCAGAACCATGTTTCTTTAAGAAATCATCGAAACTTATGTCGGAATTGATTCCTCGCTTTTTACGATGGATAGGGTCTCGCATAATATTACGGTACCAGGAATACGTCCGGTCCCACGGATTTCGGATAAAGGCAAATTTAAAGTAGGATTCAAATTGACCCTTAGTTAGTTGTGGTCTTAGATAATTGACGAGGTGATCTCTGACAAATACTTTCTGGTTTCGTTCTTTCCAAAGGCATTTCTGTAATTGTAAAATACTCTTAGGTTGATATGCAGATAGAGGCGAATGATCCTGACTTCCTCTTCGCTCGGTGTCATTTTTCCCTTGCAGTCCGAGCATAAGGCTGGTGCCTGCAGTTTTGGGGATATGTATAAAGATGCATTTGTGTTGATGTGATACCATGGAGGGTAGGACCAAAAACAAAGATGGGATTTCTCGGAGAATGGAACAAGAGAGGAGGAAGGAGATTCGGAGTGGGCAGAGTTCTGAGCTCGGAGTCCGCAGATTTCGGAGTTCCTTGAGGTAGGGAAATTGGAAAACCGGAGGGAAATGCTTTAAGTACGTTTTCCTTTTGCAGTTGAATTCTTAATACTTGGGATAAAAGCGGAAAGAAGTTGATTTAGACGGACCAACAATTCCTTTAGGTTCGAATATTCTTCTTTTGTGAGATATTCACATTGAAATGCAATGTACAATTAATCCATGCTTTCAAATAAAGATCCCCTGGCAATATATAGGAAGCGTAAGGTGTCTTGTTTACCAAATCGTCCATAGCCCTCGGCGATGTTCGAACTGATTGACCTACTGGATCGAACCAGTTGATCTGTTAAGGTATAAAGCTCAGTCTTTGGGAATTTTCTCGTTGCATGGAAGATTTCATTTCTTGCATAACAGCTAATCTTATACACGGTTAATTCCTCCAACTTCATTTATTGAAGATATAACGGAACGGCCTGCTTTTCAATTCAAGTTTCGAACCGTTTAAAAACACCTCCGTTCTTCGATTCCTCCGTCCTCCGATTCTTCCATTTTCTCCAAGTTCACCGTCCTCCGATTCTTCCATTTTCTCCAAGTTCACCGTCCTCTGAACGTTCCTAACTCCATCCTCCAAATCTCTCTACAACTTAACCCTTCGAGGCTGCAGCTGCGCTTTCGCACCTCGGGGAAGCATAGGTAGCAATAGACGATAAAAGCTCCGTTCCCCGATTCTCCGCTTTGTACCGTCCTGAAAAAAGTTGACACTTAAAAAGTGTTAACGTATGATAGAAAGAAGAACCATTTGCCCCTTCCGTCTCATTGCGTTATTTTTAGCCCGACTTAAGCGAACTGCTCAAGAACCATGGCCAAAAGAAAACTCGATCACCGGAAAAAAACCGAAGAGGCTCAATCTATGAGCGGGAAAAGAGCGGCTCATGTGCCTAAACCAACCACAGCCCCCAAAAGACCTTTCCCGAAATTTATCTATGGATTGGTAGCCGTTCTTGCTATGGGACTTTATGCCAATACCTTATATCATGAATATACACTGGACGATGCAATTGTAGTCGCTAAGAACCAATACGTCCAAGAAGGGAAAGACGGGATCTCAGATATTTTTAAATATGACACCTTCACCGGTTTCTTTGGGGAAGTGAAAAACCTTGTGTCCGGAGGCCGTTGGAGACCGCTCTCATTGGTCACCCTGGCCCTCGAGATTGAGTATTTTAATAAAGAACTACCGCAAGTTCCTCCTAAGTCTAGTTTCGATGCCGAACAAGAGACGCAAGAAGAATTCGATGCCCGTATTGCATTAATTCAAGAAGAATATGATGCAGTCATCCGATCTCGCCAAACGATCTCACATGGTGTAAATATTCTCATGTACGGATGGACCGCAATTGTCCTTTTCCAAGTTTTGTCACTGCTCTTTCCACTAAAGGAAAATCAGAAGTGGTATTTCTCTATTCCAGTGCTTGCCAGTGCACTATATATTGCCCATCCGCTGCATACAGAGGTGGTCGCAAATATCAAAGGACGTGATGAGATTATGACCTTTATTGGAGCACTCTATGCATTGAAGTTTTCAATTGATTACGTGAATTCAAGGAAGCCATATCTTCTCGTTCTTTCCGCTCTATCTATTTTCCTTGGCCTTTTGAGTAAGGAAAACGCGATTACTTTCTTAGCCGTAATTCCACTGGCGTTGTACTTTTTTACGGATGCGGATCGCAAAACCATTATTAAAACCATGGTTCCCATCATTATCGCAAGTGGGATTTTCCTCATCCTACGTGAACGTATCCTGCACCCGCCTGGAGTAATTGCTCAGCCAATTCCAGATGAATTGATGAACAATCCCTTCCTTGGAATGAATAGTGGAGAAAAGTTCGCCACCATCTTCTATACGCTCATGTTGTATCTGAAGTTGATGTTCTTCCCACACCCGCTCACTTTCGACTATTACCCATATCATATTCCTATCATCAAAGTAGTAGATTGGAGATTCCTTCTGTCTGCAGCTATGTATATCGGAATGGGGATTTTCGCGCTTAAAGGATTGAAGAACAAGCATCCGATGAGCTTTTTTATCATCTTTTATATTGCTACTCTTTCTATTGTTTCAAACCTCTTCTTCCCGGTCGGGGTGTTTATGAACGAACGATTCATTTACATTTCATCCTTGGCATGGGCTCTTGGCGCAGCTTGGTTCTTTATTGATTATCTGCCAACCAAATGGGAGAACGTTAAACAGCACCAGATGTTAACGGCTGGAATAATGCTTTTCACCATTGCAGCCTTTGGTGCCCGAACGATCGATCGTAATCCGAATTGGAAGAATGATTTCACCCTATTTCAACATGATATTGAGATTTCAAAGAATTCAGCCAAAGGAAATGTAACGGCTGGAGGTAGCCTGATAGATGCTGCTGATAAGGAGCCCAATGATTCCATCAAGCGGGCGATGTACGAAAAAGCCATCAATCATTTGAATCATTCCATTGAATTACATCCAATTTATGTGGATGCCCTGCTTCTCTTGGGAAATGCATGGTTTAAGATGGAGCGTAATTTCGATATGACCATGGTTTATTATCTGCGGATTTTGGATCGGAATCCAGATAATAAGAATGTACAGAAGAATCTTCAAGTTATTTTAAACGGGAATCGAGATTGGGAACTTGAAATTGGAATTTGGCAACAGGTTTTAGACAAAAACCCCAAGCAACCAGATAATCGATATCGGATTGCGCATCGATTGGGTTCACTTTATGCTCAGATTAATAAGGATTATGTACAAGCCACTGAATGTTTTGAAATTGCTCGAAAAGCGAAACCAAAAGAGGCCAATGTTTATAAGGACTTGGGAGTAACCTACGCCTATCAAGGACTTTATGATCAAAGCTTGGAGAATTTACTCCGTTATGAACAGATGCAGCCAGGTGATCGAAAGAATGTAAAAAATATTGAGGTGACCTATCGCAGACTGGGCAATGAGGCGAAAGCCAAAGAGTATCTCAGGAAGTGGAGAGCTATGGGTAATAATGCCGGGCTAGAAGTAGACACTGATTAGATTTTAATTTTCAGTAATAAACACATTTCTAATTAGTTAAATGGAAAAAAATCAGTTAAGGTTGTTCGGGCTATAGCAGGGATTGTTGTAGTTACCACCTTGATAAATGGATGGAGTTGGATGGTTTTGAAGTCTACGGAAGGAAGGACTAGAAGCCCGATTAAGTCGATGATTTATAACTTTGCTAGTTTTCCATCAACGGTAATGGAAGCTCTTAAGGGAATAGATGAGATTTCGATGTCGAAGACATATATAGCTAAAGATGAAAAGTTCAATGAGGTTAACTTGCTGGAAAAGGACTTGTTTGCAATAAATTCCAATTGGGATAATCTAAATGAAGTTTGGAGGTTTGAATTATTCAATCTCTTGAATGACTCAACTTTGCATTATTGGGAATTAGACGAAGATTTTTTACAGCTTGAGGATTTTCAGGAATTTCGAAATCTAAGGCCAAAGCATGCTATTTTATTGGACAGTTTAAATTTGATTGTTAAGTTTCGTCAAACCCCCAACTTGATGAGAATTGATCGATCAGGAAAGCTTAAATGGAAGAATAATAAATATTCTTTTCATCACTCAATGAATTTAGATGCAGACGGATATCTATGGGTATGTGCAGCGAAGGTTGCTTCAAATTCGGTTAATAACCGAAGATGGTGGATGAATCCTACAGCAAAGATTAAAAATCCGGATGGGACGACCGTAGCTTATGAGGATGATCTAATTACTAAGGTGGACGTAATTTCTGGTGAAGTGGTATTCTCTAAATCTGTGTCTGAATTATTAAGGCTTAAGACCAGAACAACAGCTTTTACTGAAATCTTATATTCTACAGGTCGTTTTGAAACCTTCAGATCCAAATGGGGTACTTAAAACAATTGAGTTAAAGATTAACTTCTCTTTTGGCATTAATGATATTCCTGTGTTTGAAAAGAGGAGAGATGTATGATGTTGATTATGAAGAATTAGAACAAAGGATTGATTCAGACTTGATGATTTCAGACTTGAAAAATAATTTATCATCAGAGGGCTCTCAGTACATTTCAGTAATTCTAGGGTATATTGAACATATTGAAAATTTTGGAGATTTTGCTCGTCAATTAGAGTTGCTTGAATCTGATATCAAGAAGAATCGAAATGGAAAAGAGATTGATATATTGCTCACCATTTGTTCAGTATGTAAAAACTCAGCATATTTCTGGCTGCCCGAGGAAAATGGCGGAAGTGCTGAGGGCTATGAGATTATCACAAAGTTTGCCGAGGCAAATTCTATTGGACGTGAAAAAACATTAAAAGCTGTTGTAACATCCGCTTTGATTGGGGATGGTTTTTCTGCAGGTGCTGGAATGTTAGGAGTTGCTGTTGCGGGCATTATGGGAGGCCCTATTGGTTGGGCAGCTTTAGCTATTGTATTTGGGGAGTCAGTTCTTTCTTCAGGATTTACAGCGTATTTAGAATGGGGAGCATGAAGAATAGCATAATTTTTAAAATAGGAGTATATCTTTTACTCTATATAATGTGCGTGTTTTGTTACCTAGGAGTGTTAGTTGTTTTCGATGCCAACACACCTGTTAATGATCAAATGTTCTCGAAGAATGAAATTTTACTCGCATTTCTTCTCCCGCTATTTGCATTACTATATCCGATTTACTTAGTCTTTTTTAAAAAACCTTGACATAACACTAAATAATGTCTGCACTTTTCAGATTGATTCTCATTGGTGAGGTTTCGAGTTCAATTATTAGTATTCGGCCTATATTTTTGACAAGAATTTCGGGAAAGGAGTTTAAAATCTTAAATCTAATTTGACGTCTTATTTTCTTCTAGATATTCTGAAATAAATCAACACTTAGTATTTATACTTTTTGTTACTTGCTTTATTGATAAGGCTGTGAAGACTTACCCTTTTTCACACAGGTTTAAAATTTCCTTGGGGCTCTTCCTGCCCAATGATTTATGGGGATGGTTCTCATTGTAATCTTCCCTGAATAGTTGGGACTGTGTTCGTACTTCCTCTAGGTTCCTGAAC
>LXNJ01000225.1_pt1 | contig 40867 bp, 33 predicted proteins | sample 809081 | NCBI WGS metagenome assembly LXNJ01 (sample SAMN04870510, study PRJNA318959) | sponge metagenome | biome: sponge; feature: marine sponge reef; material: water | host: Petrosia ficiformis | place: Greece: Milos, Mediterranean Sea | collected 2013-05-29 | depth 5-7 m | reverse complement strand
AGCTCTGCATCGTACATCTGGTGCGCGGCTCGCTCCGGTTCGTCGCCTGGAAGCAGCGCAAGGCCGTCGCCAGGGACTTGCGGACCATCTACCGGGCTGCGAGCCTGGAGGCGGCCGAGCCCTGAACCACCTGTCGATCGTGTTCGAGGGCCGAGTGCCCGTATGAAGTGCGAGGGCCATTTACACAGAAAATCTGACAGTCCCTGCGAGGGCCATTTACACAGAAAATCTGACAGTCCCCACCCGGCACGCCTCCTCCGCAAACTCGTCAAAACCGCTTTTGCGCAGCAGCTTGTCCAGGGCCGCGTAAAACGGATTGTCCAGCGCCCCGACCACACTGGAAGCAACGGACAACTCCTCCTGACGCTCACCAGGCATCTTGCCTATGCCATCGCCCCCACCTCCTGCTGAGATCCTTGTGTAACCCTAATTTGTCTCATTCACAAAGGCCCGTGGAACGGACTTCTTCCACGGCCTGCCAGACCTCACGTGGTCAACCACGGCTGGAAGGATCCCGATGATGTCCAAGCGTTGCTCAACCACCGGTGGCGCCACGGCTATCGCAATCGCCGTTGCGGGGTGCGGCGACGGCGCACCCGCCGACCGCCCCTCGGCCATGGTCAAGGACAGCGCGGGCATCGAAATCACCACCAGCGATCCGTGGACTGCGGAGGCGCACTGCGCAATCGGCGACGAGCCAATCCTCTCGATCGGCGCCCGCGCAGGGGACGGTCCGCAGATCTTCTTTCAGGTGCGCCATGCCGCCCGCCTGTCGGACGGCTCCGTCGCGGTCGTGGACGGCTCCAGCCGAGAAGTCCGCGTGTTCACCGGGACCGGTGCACACCTCGTTTCCATGGGTGGTCGTGGCGAAGGACCCGGCGAATTCGGCAGCCCCTGGCTCCTATGGGTGCTGCCGGGTGACACCCTCTGGGTAGGCGACTACCTGCCATGGCGCTTCAACGTCTTTTCTGCGGGCGGGGAATTCGTCCGTTCCGTAACCCCCGAAGACTTTTTCCTGCACACGCTGATCCCTCCTGGCGGCGTGCTGGACGGCGGCTTCTCCGTGAATGTGACGCAAGCGACTGGAGGAGGGGGTGATTTCGCCACTCCGGTGAACTTCCTGGTTATCGCGCATGGCCCCGATGGTGCCGTTCTCGATACGCTTGCGACCCTACCGGGAAAGCGTCTCGGCTCGTTGCCGGGATTCGCCGGTTTCATCGAGCCAATGTTCGAGGCGTCTTCGTTGGTGGCCGCCCGCTCGTCCACCGTCGCGATGACCACCGCGCGGGAACCGGAAGTTCGGATCCTGGATGGAACGTTCCGGCTGCGCCGCATCATTCGCTGGTCGGATCCGGACAGAGAGGTGACCGGCGTAGACGTGCAGGCGGCTCACGAGGACTACATCGCCCGGCACGGCGGTCCGGAAAGCCCGGGTTGGAGCGCAGGACACGAGGCTGCCATCAGCGACAGTCGACCCGTGGCCGAGTTTTTTCCGACCGCTTCGGATCTCATGATCGGGCGGGACGGGCGTCTGTGGCTGAAGCGCTACACGAGACCCCGCGAAGAACCGTCTTGGATGGCGTTCCAGACGGGTGGGGATTTCTACTGCCACTTCCGCCCGGGTCTGCAATTGACGCCGCTCGAATTCGGAGCCGACTACCTGCTCGCCTTGCACCGCGACGACCTGGAGGTGGAGCGGGTCATGATGTATAACCTGACCAGGAACCCTGGTTGAACCGTCCCGGTTCACCTTTTCTCGGTGGATGGTGCCGTCCGTTAGCCGCAGGCCGAGGTGAGCCTCCCCGCGGAGTTCAGCGCGGAACGCAAGAAAATTATGTGCCGGGAGTGGGAGTCGAACCCACACGGGCCGAAGCCCCTCGGATTTTAAGTCCGATGCGTCTGCCGTTCCGCCACCCCGGCGTGTATTCCGTATCGTGTAGCAGGAAAAAAACATAACTGATGTTCGATGCCCCATGTCCCAGGCCGACTCGGAGCATGGTCTCGTCGTAGAAAGCGCAGGCCATTCCTCGCCGGTGTGCGCAGAGCGCGCTCGGCTTGCGTATCTTTCCTTTCATGCCGTACCGTGGCCGCGTTGCTCTGCAATTTCCGTCGGCCCGATAGAATACGGAGATGACAATGGTCACGAGAGGAGTGCCAGTGCTTGAATCCAGAGTGCCGAGCCCCGGTGGTAAGGGCCTGCGACGGGGGCGGAATCAATGACCAAACGACCAGCAAGGTTTCTGCTCGCGGCCATTCTTGCCACCGCCGGATGTGGCGTGTTCACGGAACCGTTGCCGCGGCACGTGGCGTCTCTGGAGTACCCACCGGGGGTGACGATTCCGGACACAGTGTCGGCTGGAATGGAGTTTGAGGTTTCCTTCACGACCGTGCACCTCGCTTGGTGTGAGCGGGCCGGCCCAACCGAAGTGGAGATTGCAGATCTGGTGGCAAGGATCACGCCCTTCACGCTGTCCCTGACCCCGGAGGGGCGGGCTTGTCCGGACGCGGCCCACGAGATCAGACGCGCCGCGAAGGTCAAATTCGACCGTCCCGGGCTGGCACGGGTGTTGCTTCGAGGACTCACCAACAGCGACAGCGCGACAACCCTGGAGTTCGATGTCGTGGTTCGCGCCACCAACACTTGACCGAGAGTCGGTGGCCGGTTCCTGGCGCTAGCCTGCCCTGACCCCGTCGGCCTGTTGCCGTAAGGCGGCCACGCGTTCTTCGGTCGGCGGGTGGGTGCGGAACAGGGTCGTCATCCCCCGTCGCATCCCCCCAAACGGATGCACGATGGCCAGAGCCGCCCCCGCCGGATTGACGTTCATGGGAATCCGGCCCGCCCCCTGCTCCAGCCTTCGGAGGGCCCGCGCCAGACCCATCGGGTCACCCGTGATCTCGCCACCGGTCCTGTCTGCCTGAAATTCGTTGCGCCGGCTGATCGCCATCTGGATTACCACGGCGGCCAGCGGAGCGACAATCGCCATCACCAGCAGCGCCAGGGGGTTGTCGCCGTCGTCGTTCGACGAACCGAAAATGGCGCCCCACCGGGCGATCGAGGCGATCATCCCAATCGCTCCCGCCATGGTGGCCGCCACTGTGCCCACCAGCATGTGGCGGTGTTTGATGTGGGCCAGTTCGTGTGCTATAACGCCGTCCAGTTCCCGGTCCGGCAGCCCGCTCAGGATCCCCTGGGTGAAGCACACGACCGCGTTTTCGGGGTTGCGCCCAGTCGCGAACGCATTGGCCTGTTTCTGGGACGAAATCGCCACAACCGGCATGGGCAGTCCCGCGCGTCGGCGAAGCGCATCGACCCTCGCGTAGAGCCCCGGAGCCTGGGACCGGTCCACTATTTGGGCCTTGTACATGCGCAGCACGACTTTGTGGCTCCACCAGTACATGCCAAAATTCATCAGGGTGGCCAGGGCCAGGAACAACACCGCCCCACCACCTCCAAACATCCTGTCGCCGACGAAGACGAACAGCAGCGTCATCGCCAACATCAAACCAAAAATCCTCAGCATCCTTCGTCGCCTTGTATAGCGTCAAATCCCGGCACCGCTTCGCTGCACAGCCGCGGCGCGCACCACAACCCGCAACCGTAGAATCTACGGTGACCGGCCGGGCTCGGTTCACGGGCAGGCCACACTCACGGGCAGACCACACAGGGAGAGACCATGCACAACCCTTCGCGGTCGGCGGCACTGGCAGTCGGGGCCGCAGTGGCCGGGCTCGTTTTTTTCGCCGACGGTACCGCGGCGCAGGCCCACCGCAACCCGGCCAGGCCGGATTCGATGCGGATCATCCAGTCGGTGGAGCCCCGCTCAGGGCCGCCGGGCACCGAAGTGAGACTGTATACGGAGAACCTCCCCCTGCTCGCACAGGTCATCATCGGCGTCGGAACCGAAACCGGGTTTGAAGAAATCGGCCGTGCACGGCAGATGGAGTTCGGGGAGATCGGGGCAACCGTCACGGTGCCGGCCGACGCATCGTGGGACCGGCCGATCGTGTTCATCATCTTCCACGGCAACTTTGCCCCGGCGGGGATGTCGCCCCCCTTCCACGTGACCAACGGAGACGGCCTGGTGCGCCGAACGGGAACGGTGACCGCGCCGGCGGACGGTTCAGGGTGTTTCGTACTGACCGACGGCGACGGCTACGCGTATGCCCTGTCTTCCCCGGGCCACGCCGTTTCGGCGGGGGAGACCGTTACCGTGGAAGGTCGGTTCTTGCCGGGGGCGGACGTCGAGCCGGCCGCGGGTGTTTGCGGCGGCGAAACCCTGGAGGTGGTGGCTTTGGAGAGACTCCCGGTCTAACCGCGTTCCGGCGGGGGTTCGGAGGTGCTGCCGAGCCCCCCCGTGCGCTGGGTGGTGGTGCCCACCTGCCCCGTCCGCCAAACCGGGACGGCATACCGGAGTACCACCGCCTGGGCGATTCGCTCGCCTTCCAGGACTCTTACGTCGGCGGGACCGGCGTTCAGCACAAGCACGAACCACTCGCCCGGATAGTCTGCATCGACCGTCCCGGGGGCGTTGGGAACGGTCAGGCCGTGCTTCCACGCGACCGACGAACGCATCCTGATTTCGGCGACGTGGCCCGCGGGGAGTCTTGCCTTGAAACCCGTTGGAACGAGGGCGCGGTCACCCGGAGCAAGGGTCACGAAACGGGTCCCGCCCTCCGATTGGACCAACTCGGCGCGGCTTTCCGCCTCTCCTGCCCGGTGGACCTGGACCTTGCCCCTCCAAAACCGCGCCCGAAGGTCAAACCCCGCCGATTCGGCGGTCGCTCGCCGGGGTGGCGTCACACCGGTTGCAAGCGACTCGAAAACGACTTCCGCGGTTTCAGTCACCGGTGCGGAACCGCACGGCCCAGTCGGCCGCGGCTGCCATGAACCCGCTCAGGCGCTCTTCGGTGCGGGAGTCGGCCAGGGCTCCGACCTCCGTGAACGCCTGCCCGGCGCGGGACAGCATCATGCGGGGCAGCGGCATGGCGTGAGCCCCTGCATGAGCCAGCGACGCCCGGAGCTGTGCCTGTGCCAGCGTGGTACCGAATCCCCCCGGCGTGGCACCCATTACCGCCACGGGCTTGCCGTCCCAGGCCTGCGGGCGGGGGGGGCGGGACACCCAGTCCAGCGCGTTCTTCAGCACGCCCGGAAGCCCCGAGTTGTATTCCGGGGTGGCAATGACCACGAGGTCGGCCTGACGCACGGCTGCCTTCAGGACGGCTACCGGCTCCGGGTCGCCGTCCGATTCAAGGTCCTGGTTGTACATGGGCACCGGAGCGAGGTCGAAGACGCGCAGGTCAATGCGCGGCTGGCCGGCGGACACGGCAGCGTTCAGCAGGGCGGCGTTCAGCGAGCCGCGGCGCAGGCTTCCGCACAGCCCGACGGCGGTGACTTCGGTCACCAGACGTATGCCCGGTGCGTGGCGTTGGTCATGGTCCTCCGACTGGTCTGGTGCCCCGGGTCAGGGGTGCACTTTCCCGTGGTTCGCAGCCGGCTCAAGTTACGCTAACGTCGCCGGTACCCCCGGCAATGCCGCGTCACTGACAGCCGCCGCGCACCCGCGATTACTCCGGACCCCTTGATCCAAAAGGCCTGACTCATGCGATCCGAACGCACTCCGCTTCTTGCCGCCCTTGCACTATTCGCCGTGGCGTTCGTCGCCGCGCCGGCCGCGGCCCAGGACCAAGACGATTCCTCCGACCAGAACGGGCCCGAAAACGAGAACCTCCCGCTCCCGGTCGACCGGACAGTTCCGATCGACATGACGGAAGGAAGCTGGATATCGCTGGACGTGAGCCCCGACGGCTCCACCATCGTCTTCGATTTCCTCGGAGACCTGTTCACAGTGCCGCTGGAGGGCGGCGACGCCACCCAGATCACCAATGGCATGGCCTTTGACGCCCAGCCCAGGTTCTCTCCCGACGGCACCAGGATCGTGTACACGTCTGACTACGACGGTGGTCAGAACATCTGGATCATGGCGGTCGACGGAAGCGACACAACGCAGATATCGACAGGGTCCTCCAACAGGGCCGAGTCGCCCGACTGGATGCCGGGCGGCGAGTACGTGATCGCCTCGCTTGGCTCGTTCCGGGGAGGCGGCCTCCCGAACCTCAAGATGTTCCACATAGACGGAGGATCCGGGGCCGAGCTGATCGACGACGAGGGCGGGGGCAACTTCAAACGGATCGGTGCCGCCGTGTCACCCGACGGCCGGTGGATCTGGTACGCGCGCCGCAGCGGTGATTGGCAATACAACGCCCAGATGCCGCAGTACCAGCTGGAGGCTTACGACACGGAATCCGGCCAGCGGTACACGCGGTCGTCGCGGTACGGGTCGGCTGTGCGCCCGACGCTTTCTCCCGACGGACGATGGCTGGTTTTCGGCACCCGGCACGAGAGCGACACCGGCCTGATCATCAGGGATCTGGAAACTGGAGACGAGCGGTGGCTGGCGTACCCTGTGCAGCATGACGATCAGGAATCCCGGGCCACGCTGGACGTGCTGCCCGGGATGTCATTCACGCCCGATTCACGGTATCTGGTGGCGTCGTACGGGGGGAAGATCTGGAAGCTGCCGGTTGAGGGCGGTGACGCGGAGGAGATCCCCTTCAGGGTCCAGTTTGACCTGACGCTGGGACCGCGCGTCGAGTTTGAATACCCGATTGAGGACACGCCCACGTTCACCGTGCGGCAGATCCGCGACTCGGCCCCGTCTCCCGACGGTACCCGGATCGCGTTCACGGCTCTGGACCGCCTTTGGACCGCGGATGCCGACGGCTCGTCGCCCGCGAGGGTTACCGATTCTGACATGTCCGAGCACTTCCCCGTTTGGTCGCCCGACGGGCGGTGGCTGGTGTATTCGACCTGGGACGGCGAGGCCGGTCACCTGTACAAGGTTGCGTCCAACGGCAGGGGGTCGCCCCGGCGCCTGACCCAGGACGCGGGAACCTATTTCCAGCTCGCCTGGGGCCCCGGCGACCGAATCGTGGCAATCCGCGGACCGGTCAGACCGTACGTCACGCAGGGCGAGGGCGGCCCCCCGGGGCGCGAGATCGTGTGGGTGCCGGCTGACCCGGAGAGTGACAGTGGCAGTGGGGCAAACCTGATTGCCCCCACCGACGGCAGGTCGATTCCCCACTTCCGCGACGGGTCTGACCGAATCCACATGTTCCGTTCGCCCGACGCGCTGGTGTCGATTCGCTGGGACGGGACCGACGAGAAGGAGATCGTGAAGGTCAGGGGCCCGAACACTGGCGGCTCCTCGGACGCAACGCCTTCGATGATCGTCATGGCTCCGCGGGGCGACCAGGCTCTGGCCGAGATTCAGCGGAACATCTATACCGTCACCGTGCCCGAGCTCGGGGTCGCACCCACCATCAGCGTCGCAAATCCCGACCGCGCTTCTTTCCCCGCTCGCCGGCTGACCGACATCGGGGGCGAATTTCCCACGTGGACGGCCGACGGACGAACCGTTCATTGGTCGCTGGGGAACGCTTGGTTTTCATACGACCTGGATGACGCCCGGGCTTTCGAAGACAGCCTTGCCGCGGCCAGCGAGGACGAAGAAGACGAGGAAGAAACCGGAGAAGAAGACGAGGGCGACGACGAAGACGAAGAAAACCAGGATGAGGGCGACGAAGACGAAGAGGACGCCGAATACCGGGCAATCGAAACCCGCGTCCTGATCGAAGCGCCGCGCGATCTGCCCGAAGGAACCGTGGTACTCCGCGGGGCCCGCGTCATCACCATGAACGGCGACGAAGTCATAGAGAACGCAGACATCCTGGTCGAAGGGGCCCGGATTGCGGCGGTCGGTCCGATTGGTACCACCGGTGCGCCGGACGGCACCAGGGTGATCGACGTTGGCGGAATGACGGTGGTGCCGGGTTTCGTGGATACACACGCCCACTTGCGGGCCAGAGACCAGCTGCACCGCACGGACGTCTGGCCGTATCTGGCGAACCTGGCCTTCGGGGTGACGACGACCCGCGACCCTCAGACAGGCAACACCGAAGTGCTCTCCTACGCGGACATGGTCAGGACCGGCGCGATAATCGGCCCCCGCGTGTATTCGACCGGGCCGGGAGTTTTCTGGCAGGACGGGATAGATACCGAAGAAGAGGCCATGGACGTCCTGCGGCGCTACAGCGACTATTTCGACACCAAGACCATCAAGATGTACGTGGCGGCGGCCCGAAAGGGGCGGCAGCACATTATCGCGGCGGCGCGCGAGCTTGGGTTGATGCCTACGACCGAGGGGTCTCTGAACATCAAACAAAACCTGACCGAGACGATCGACGGGTACCCCGGCCTGGAACACAACATCCCGGTTTTTCCGGTTTACGAGGATTACGTGAGGTTGTTCGTGGAGACCGGCCGTGTTTATACACCCACGCTTCTGGTGACATACGGCGGTCCCTGGTCCGAGAACTACTTCTATAGCCGCGAGAGTCCGCACGAAGACGAAAAACTCCGCCGGTTTGTACCGCGCGATGAAATCGACTCGCGGACCCTGCGCCGGGGCCAGTGGTTCCACAAGAGCCAGCACACGTTCACCCGGCACGGCGAGTTCGTTCGCGATCTGGTTGAGGCCGGCGGCAGGGCGGGCGTTGGAAGCCACGGCCAGATGCAGGGCATCGGCTACCACTGGGAGCTGTGGGCCATGGCGTCGGGCGGAATGGATCCCCACGACGCTCTGCGGATGGCCACCCTCCTGGGAGCGGAGGGGCTCGGGCTGGGGAGCGACCTCGGGTCGATTGAGGCCGGAAAGCTCGCCGACCTGGTGGTTCTGGCGGGCAACCCGCTTGAGGACCTGCGGCACACGAATTCTGTTGAGATGGTAATGCTGAACGGGCGCCTGTACGACGGTGATACGCTGAACGAGATCTACCCGCGCCAGCGGGCGCTTGCCCCGCTCTGGTGGTGGAACGACGACCCGGCGGGGGTCCCGGGCGTGAACCGTTGACGATGCCGGGCGGGGCTGGCGGGAGCGGTTGGGGCTGATGCTGCTGAACTGCGACATGGGCGAGAGCTACGGCCCCTGGACCAAGGGTTCCGACGAAGCCGTGATGCCGCTCACGGACCTCGCGAACATCGCCTGCGGCGGGCACGCGGGTGACCCCGACACAATGGCCCGGACCCTTGAGTTGGCGGCGGAGCACGGAGTCCGCCCGGGCGCGCATCCCGGTTATCCCGACCGGCGCAATTTTGGTCGGCTCCGGTTGGACTGGCCGACCGAGTCTCTGGTTCGCGAGACGCAGGCCCAGATCGGCGCTCTGTCGGCGATCGCACGGGCCCTGGGAACCCCCCTTTTTCACGTCAAGGTGCACGGGGCGCTTTACCTGGCCATGATGAAGGACGACCACCTGTTGAGGCGTCTGGCCGAAGGGGTGGCGGCGGCGGACCCTTCGCTTGTGTTCATGGTGCAGGCCACGCCCGATCGCGCGCGTTACGAGGAACTTCTCGCCCATACCGGGCTGACGCTGATGTTCGAGGCGTTTGCCGACAGGGCTTACGGGGCTGACGGACACCTCGTGCCCCGTTCGCGGGCCGGGGCCGTCTTGACCGAACCGGACGCCGTTGCGGCCCACGTCCAGAACATGCTCGGCGGGTTTGTCGAGACGGCCGGCGGCCGGGTGGAGTTTGAAGCAGAGACGCTCTGCGTGCACGGCGACAACCCGGCGGCGTTTGAAGCGCTGACGCGTGTGCGGAAGGTGATCCCGCGGCGGAACTGATTTCGTTTCCGGGGCCGACCAGCGCCCTCGTAACGCTGCCCGTCGCGCCGGACTGCGTGGGGGTAGGCCGCGTGCTTCAGCTGGAGCGACGCGTCAGGAGCGAATTCGCCGGCGTGCGGTCCACCGTGCCGGCCTTCAACCGGTTGTTGATCGAAGGCGCCCCGGATCTGTGGGACCCGGACCGGATTCGGTCGCGGCTGGCCGGGGCCGTTCAAGCGGTCCTCGAAGAAGAGGAGCCCGGCATGCCGGACGCAGCTCCGGTCATCCTGCCCGTGTGCTACGGTTCTGACATGGGTCCCGACCTGCCCGCTCTGGCCGGCCACCGCGGCATGACGCCCGATGAAGTCTCCGACCTGCACGCGGCCGGGACCTACGTGGTGCTGGCCACGGGGTTTGCACCCGGTTGGGCCTACCTGGGGGACGTCGACCCGCGGCTGGAGTTTCCGCGCCACGCGGAGCCGCGCAGCCGGGTGCCCCGTGGTTCGGTCGGGATCGCGGACAGGCGCACCGGCGTCTACCCCATGGACGGCCCGGGCGGCTGGCAGTTGATCGGTCGGGTACCCCCCGCCCTTTTCGCGGATGCCTCGGTGCGGATAGCGCGATTCTCGGTTGGGGGCCTGGTCACGTTCCGTCCCGTGTCGCGCGCCGATTACGACGCAGAGGCCGGGGATCCGGCGTGAGCCCCGGCGGCGGCCGGGCAGGGCCAAGCGCGGTAGTCGGTGCCCCGGGGCCCTGGTGCACCGTGCAGGACATGGGACGCACAAGCGGGCGGAGGGCCGGACTCTCTCCAGGCGGGGCGATGGACCGGCGCGCCTGCCTCTGGGCCAATCGGCTACTCGGCAGCGATCCTCGCGCCCCCGTGCTGGAAATCGCACTCGGTGGTTTCTCACTGACATTCGAGTCTGCGGCGACCGTGGCTCTTACCGGGGCCGACTGCCGCGCCACGGTCGGTGGCGCGGCAGTCGGCAACTGGCGGACCGCCTCGGTCAGAGAGGGTGACACGCTCAGGCTGGCATACAGCGCAACCGGGATGCGGGCCTATCTGGCCTTCCCCGGTGGCCTCAGGGCCGAAAAGGCGTTCGGGTCCGCATCGGGCGTGGCCCGCGACGGACTGCAGGGCCTGCTCGGGCGGGCTCTGCGGGCGGGCGAGCGGATCGAATGGCTGGATCCCTCCGCGGGCCGTCTGGCCCGGAGGGTGCCGGCGGCGATGGTTCCCCGGCCACCTCCGCCGGCCGGGACGGCGGCGGAGGTGCCGTTTGTTCGCGGCTACGAATGGGACGAATTCTCCAGGGCCGACCGGCAGGCGTTCCTGGATGCGGAGTGGGAGATCGAACCGGCCAGCGACCGCGTCGCGACCAAACTCTCCGGTCCGTCGCTCGAGTCAGGCCCCAGGGTACTGGACTCGGCTCCGCTGGTCGACGGTACCGTTCAGGTTACGGGCAGCGGCAGGCCGCTCGTGTTCATGCGCGACCGGCCGACCATTGGGGGCTACGCCAAGTTGGGCGCTGTCGATCCGCTGGCACTGGATGGGCTGGCCCAGGCCCGGTCCGGGACCGCTATTCGGTTCGTGCCCGGCCAACCCGCCCGCATGCGCGAGGAAATGGCGCGCCACGAGCGGTTTTTTGGCCTGTCCCGGTAATCGGTGCCCGCCGGGGGCCGCTACCGACCGTGGTAGGCCGGGTGCTCCTGCCTCACAGCCACGAATACGCCGCGGCAGGTCGCGGTCACCTTTCCTCCCGAATGCAACTCGGCATCTATTTCGGCACGCCTGGGCCCGGAGTCCACGGCCCGGGCGGTCAGGCGGACCGGCGCGTCGGTTGGGGTCGGCGCCAGCAGCCTGACCGAATATTCTGCGGTCACGGTCACCGGAGGTTCCGTGGCTCCTGCCTGTAGCATCAGCCAGTGCGCGGCCGTCCAGTTGGCATGGCAGTCCAGGAGGGTGCCGATTATGCCTCCGTTCAGCACACCGGGGAACGCGTGGTGATTGAGACCGGGGGTCCACTCCGCCACTACCTCGGGCGCGCCATCGGGACCCTTGCCGCCCTCTGGCGGACCGGCGAAACTCCTCAGACGCAGGCCCTCCGGGTTGGCGGGCCCGCATCCCCAGCAGACCATTTCGGGCGCGTACTCCTCCTGCAGACATTTCTCCGCCATATTCGCTTTAAACCCGCTTCCCGTTTCTTGGATTGCGTGCCCCCGCCGGCCGGGCGGCCTCGACCCAACTCGGTGACAAAACTACGGCGTCAGGCATGAAAAACGCCCTCACACTGATTGCGGCGCTCGCGATTGCCGCAGTCTGCGTGCGACTCGGGTTCTGGCAACTCGACCGACACCGGGAACGCACGGCGGCCATCGAGTCCCGTCTAGCCCGGTCGGCGTTGCCGGAGGTCACCTGGCACACCCAGGTGCCCTCTGACACCGCCGGCCTCACGGGGCGCCGGGTGCGGGTGACGGGCCGGTGGGGTGACCCCTCCAGCGATGTGATCCTGCGCAGCCGGTCAATGGACGGACGGCCCGGCGTGGAGTTGTTGTCCGCGTTCCTGGTCGGAGATCCCGGCGCAGTCGAAGGTGCGGGCGACGCCGTGATGGTGGTTCGCGGCTGGCTCCCCGCTGCCGACGGTCTCAGCCCCCAACTCGCCCGGGCGGGCACCCGAAGAACCGCTAACGAACTGTCGGGCACTCTAATCTCCTCGCGCGAGGGCCGCGGGGGGGCGCCCGTTTGGGCCGAAACCGACGCCGGACCAAGACTCGCCCTGGGCGGGGTTGACCTCGACGTGATCGCCGACAGCCTGGGACTGGATCCGTCGCCACACGTTATCCTGGCAGACTGGGACGGATCGGGGGGATTTGGCCCGCCGCGGGAGCTCCCGACAGACGGCGGTCCGCACCTTTCCTACGCGGTCCAGTGGTTCTCGTTCGCCGTTATCGGACTGGTCGGCACGGCAATTCTCCTCCGCCGCCGGAGGTAAACCGGGCGGGACCCGGGCGGACTACCTCGGGGCCGGTATCTGGTGCCGTTCCGCGACCGTCATGCCGGTTAGCCCCGGAGGCGGGCTGAACACCTCGCTTGCAACCAGCGCCCTGATCAGAGGGTCGTAACGGTCCAGGGCAGCCAGCGGGGCCGCGCCCGGCGCGCCGACGGACCTTCTCCGGGCCGCTGGTCGCTCGATCGTCGGGACCGGTGGCAAATCCTCAAGGCTTTGGGAACGCCGGGGAGGCCGATCGGGGCCTCTGTAGCTCCGGTCGGACCGCTCACGGCCGCGTTGGCTGACCGGCGCGGCGACCTTTTCGGACCGCCCGGATCGTGCTGTCGCCCCGATACCCCACGGGTCCGGCACAGGCAGGTTCCTGGGCGGAAGCGGCGGCTCGTCGTGGCGCGGAAAACCACCCGCGGGCACAGGCGTTCCAACGAGGGGCCGGGGCTCCTCGGGCTCTTTGGAACCCGCGCGCTCAACCCCTGTTTCGACATCAGTCCCCATTTGGCGCGAAAGCTCCTCGGCCAGGTCAGGGAATCCCAGAACTTCAAGGAATCCCCGCGACCTCGTCGCCTCCCCCACGGGGTCGGTAGCGGGGCGCTCATCCGGTGGGACGACCACGACGGGTCGCCGCGCCTTCTCCCTCTGCTCACGCTGCTGCTTTCGCTTCTGCACCGAGGCAAACAGCGAAGCCGCTATCGCAAACAGGACAAAGAGGTTACCAAAGTCCATCGTTATTCCTTGTCAGCATCCTGGCGGGGAGGATTCGCGATGGACGAACGCATTTCGGTGTCGCTCTGGACGTTCCGGTAGCGCATGTAGTCCATGATCCCGAGGTTCCCCTCGCGGAAAGCCTCGGAAATAGCAAGCGGAACCGCCGCTTCGGCCTTGACCAGCTCCGCGCGCATCTCCTCCACCCGAGCCCGGTTTTCTTGCTCCGACGCAACGGCCATGGCGCGCCTTTCCTCGGCCTTGGCCTGCGCGATGCGCTTGTCGGCTTCGGCCTGGTCGGTCTGGAGTTCGGCGCCAATGTTCTTGCCCACGTCCACGTCGGCGATATCGATCGACAGAATCTCAAACGCCGTGCCGCTGTCCAGCCCCTTGGCCAGCACGGTCTTTGAGATGTTGTCGGGGTTTTCCAGCACCGCCTTGTGGGATGCCGCCGAACCGATCGTCGACACGATTCCCTCGCCCACCCGGGCCAGGATCGTCTCCTCCCCCGCACCACCGACCAAGCGGTTGATGTTGGCGCGCACGGTGACCCGCGCAGTGGCGATCAACTGAATACCGTCTTTCGCCATCGCTGCGACCTTCGGCGTCTGGATGACCCTCGGGTTGACCGACACCTGCACGGCATCGAGCACGTTACGGCCCGCCAGGTCAATCGCCGCAGCCTGACGGAAGGGCAGCTCAATGTTGGCCTTGTCCGCGGAAATCAGGGCATTGACCACTCGTTCCACCTTGCCCCCGGCCAGATAATGCGATTCAAGCTCGTTGGTGTTCAGGGGAAGCCCCGCCTTGGACGAGCTGATCAACGGGTAGACAATGCTCGGCGGGTGAATCTTCCTGAGCCTCATCCCCACGAGAGCACCCAGACTGACGCGAACGCCCGAAGCGATGGCCGTTATCCACAGCCTCACCGGGACGGCCCACATCAAGATCAGGATGCCGATCGCAACGGCGATCGCCAATAACAAACTGGTTCCGGCGAGTCCTTCCATTAGAAGCCCCTCGTTGGTTTCTGTTTAGTTGTGCCGGGTTCTGCGCGGAATCACACAGCCCGGACGACGTGTCTGTAACCGTCTGCGCTAACTATCTCGATCGCGGTATCGGCTTCAATCCAGGGCCCCTCGGTCACCACGTCAACGCGTTCCTCGTTGATCAGCGCGGTGCCCGCGGGGCGCAGGTCCGTGAGCGCGACGCCCCGTGCGCCAATGAGATCGTCGCGTTCGGGGGCCGACAAGTAGCCCGTATCGCGGTCGGTGGTTTCCCTCAGGTAAACCCCCGAAAGCCAGCGGCTCCGCGGCAGATGTCTCACCAGGGCCCAGGCCGATACGCTGGCCAGTATGATCGAAAGCGCCACAAGCCCCATGGCGTTGAAAACATCTCCGAACGTCGGAAATCGTCCCAACATGCTCATTACCGATGCTCCCAGAATTGCCCCCGCGCCCAGGATGCCGGCGACCCCCATGCCCGGAATCACGAACACTTCCACGGCAATCAGGATAACGCCCGCACCCAAGAGCAACAGTTCTTCCACGCCCGCCAGGTGAACCAGGTGATGGGCCCCGAAGAACGCAGCCAGTGAGGCAATCCCGAGGGCTCCCGGAATACCGAACCCTGGCGATCTGATTTCCATGAAAACGCCGACCATGCCGAGGCTCAGCAGCAGCGGCGCCACCTGCGACATGGTCAAGAACCGCACCAGCGCTTCTGCCCAGCTCGGGGCGGATTCCACCTCCACCGCACCGGTAAGGCCAATATCCTCCAGGACCGCGGCCGCCCCGTCGACTTGCGCCACCGCCACGCCGATTTCGACGGCTTCCGAAGTTGTCAGGGTAAGCAGGCGGCCTTCGGGCGCGTAACCCGGCAGGTCAACCGCCTCGTCCACCATCGCCTCTCCGATTGTCGGATCGAGGCCGCGTTCCTCCGCCAGCGCACGGAACTCCGAACGCATGGCGCTGACCATCTTCTCGGAGGCCTTCTGGTCGCCCACCACGGGGGTGGCGGCGCCGATCGACCCTCCGCCGCGCATGTAGATGCCGTCCGTGGCGAGCGCGATCATCGCTCCGGCCGAAAGCGCGCGGGGGTTGATGAACGTGTAAACCGGGACCTCGCTCTCGCGCAGGGCATCCACGATTCGCCACGCGGCGTCCACCCGCCCGCCAGGCGTGTCCATTTCCAAGATCACGGCCGCGGCCCCGGTCTCGGCGGCTTCTTCCAAGACCCTCTCCACAAAAGGCGCGAGCCCCATCTCGATTTCGCCCTGAACGGGAGCGAACACCACGGTCTGCTCCTGCGGGCCTGCGTAAAGCGCCGCAGCCCCGACGAAACCGGCCGCGACAAGTGCGACGAAGACAAGATTCGCGAGGCGGACACCCGTCCACCCGCTCCAACCGCGCTGCGAGCGCACCCGCGTGCGCGAACCACCACAAGCCGTCATACCCTGAACTCCTACCTCCGCGCTAGCCCCTGCCGGCGCTGGCAGGCCCGGGGCGTCTGAAACCTTGAATCTACTCTGGGCTAAGTCCTCCCGCCCATTCGGCCGTGATTTCGACTAACTCCCGGATCACGTCCGACTTGGTGCGACCCGACCTTTTCAGTACGCCGAAACCGTGGTCGGCCGATTCAATCTCACGCAGTTCGGCGCCGCGGATGCCCCGGATCGCCCGGGAGACTTCGTGCGGCTTGCCCAGAGCGTCCCTGGATCCTTGCAAAAACAGCATGGGCAACCCCGTTTCGGGTAAGTGGGCGGCCCGCCGCGCTGCCATTTCCGGGCGACCCGGAGGGTGAAGCGGAAACCCAAAGAGCACGATTCCCCGCACTCCGGGCAGGCCCCCGGAAGCGGCGGCGGTTGTGGTCATCCGGCCACCCAGCGACTTCCCGCCGGCCAGCAGCGGGAGCCCTTCCGACAGTTCCGCCGCGCAGGCCACCGCGGCCCGCACGGCACGGACCAGCACGGGCGGACGGTCCGGCGGGAAGCGGCGCCCCCCGGATTCCGCCCGGTCCATATAGGGGAAGTTGTAGCGCAGAGCCGCGATTCCCGCATCAGACAGCACCCCGGCAAGGTCGGCCATGAACTGATGAGACTTTCCCGCCCCCGCTCCGTGAGCCAGCGGCATGATCGCCCGGGCACCCGGGGGCATGGTCAGGACCGCGGATAGCCCGGCCGGCGGGATTTGGACCTCGCATTCAGCCGTTGACATTACCTGCGGGTTGGCTCCCCGCGCCGGGCAAGACCTCCGAATCCGCGGGAGGGGGCGGTAGGGCAAACGCCATCAACAACGCCACGGCCGCAAGCGCCGACGCGAAAAAGAACGGAAGCTCGGGTGAGTGGGCCTGGAACATCAATCCGGCCGCCAGCGGCCCGATCACCCTTCCCGAGCCGCCGGCAAGCTGCCCCGCGCCCATAACCGACCCTTGGATATGGTCCTGGGCAAACTGAGACATCAGCGACTGAATCGAAGGGAACAACGCGGCGGTGGAAAGGGCCCAGCACGGTACGATCACGTAGATCCACGACTGGCTCGGCGCAAGCGGAATCGCAAGCACCGACCCCGCGAGCATCAAGCACCCTATCCGCAGGGTCCTGGTCTCGCCGAGGCGCCCCACTACCCGCCCCACCAAACCCCCGCGCACAATCACCGTCACCGCCCCGGCCAGAGTGAACACGATGCCCATGTCGGAGGCGGTCATCTCAAACCGCCTCTCGCCAAACAGCGCGAGAATCGAGGTCATGGCCGCAAAACAGGTTATGGACAAGAAATAGGTGGGAAAGAGCAGAGAAAGCGGGAAGGAGGTGACGGCCCCGAATATCTCTCGCGGCGGCGGCCCCGGTTGCCGGGATTTTTTGGGCTTCCCGCGAAAACGGGGCGACTCCGGCAGGAACAACAATGCGGCCAGGGCATTGGCGGCACACAGAATCGCCGCGAAGTACCCGGCCGCGCCAAGACCGTAACGGCTGGCGTAACCCCCGATCGCGGGCCCAATCATCACGCCGAGGCCCGCCGCCGCCCCGACCCTGGCCATTGCCGCCGCCCGCCGGTTCCCGGTACTGGAGTCCGCCGAATATGCCTGCGCCACGGCCATTGACCCGCTGGCACCCGCGGCCACGCGCGACAGCAGCAGCACGGGCACCGTCGCGGCGAGGGCAAACAGCAGGTAAGACAACGAAGACGCCATCAGACCCGCCACCATTACAGGGCGCCGGCCGATGCTGTCGGAGAGTCTGCCCAATAGCGGGCCGGCAACCAGTTGCGCGGCCGAAAAAGACGCCAGAATCAGCGTGATCTCGAACGGGGATGCGCCCATTTCCTCCGCGTAGAAGGGCAAGAGCGGGAGGACAATTCCGAACCCCATCATGTCCGCCGCGACAGCCGCAAGCAGGATCGGAGTCCCGGACCGCTCGGATTTAGGCATCGAGTCGATTCATCGTGGCGGCGGAATTCGTTTCAGGATAGCTTTGGCCTCTCGGCGAGGCCCCTTCGGCCGCGCCTTTTTCCGGCTTGGGGCTGCCTTTCCGGCACGCCTCCCCAAGCGCCTTTCAGAACTGTCCAAACACCAACTGGAACACCGCCAATGGCCGATACGCTGGTTCGTTTCGAAGTGGTCGACGGCGTCGCCGTGCTGACGCTGGACGACGCTCCCGCCAACACCTACACCCACCAGATGATGCGCGACCTGGACGACGCCATTCTCCAGGCCCGTTTCGACGAGAACGTACACGTAATCGTTCTCCGGGGCGCGGGGAGCAAGTTTTTCTGCGCCGGAGCCGACATTTCGATGCTCCGCGATTCAGACCCCTACTTCAAATACAATTTCTGCCTCCACGCCAATGAGACACTGGTGCGTCTGGAGCAGACGCCCAAGCTGGTGATTGCGGCCCTGAACGGGCATACCGTCGGCGGCGGTCTGGAAATCGCCATGGCCTGCGACTTGCGTATCGCCCGGCGCGACAGCGGCAAGATCGGCCTGCCCGAGGTGAAGCTGGGCGTGCTTCCAGGAACCGGCGGTACGCAGAGGCTGGGACGGATGGTCGGCAAATCCAAGGCGATTGAACTTATGGCCGAAGGCAACGTGTTCGGCTTCGAAGATGCTCGGGCGATGGGCATGGTCAACAGGATTCTGGACGGGGACGCCGACGACTTCATGGCTCAGGTGATGGACTACGCCCGGGGGTTTGTGCCGCCCTCCACCGCCTCGGCCGCCGTGGGCCGCATCAAGCGCTCCGTGCAGAGCGGGGTGGAGGTGTCGTTCTCCGAAGGGCTCGCCATCGAACGCGAGCTCCAGCAGCTCCTCTTCCAGGGGCAGGATGCCAAGGAAGGTCTGGCCGCCTACCTGGAGAAGAGGGCGCCCGAATTTTCGGGGCGGTAACCCGCACCTTGACCCGGACCGTGGCGGCGGGCGCGGACGGGGCGGTGTCCAGGGCGCTCCCCGGGTCATCCCCCGTAATCCTCGATGCGGTCCGCACCCCCGTTGGGCGGGCGGGCGGCACGCTGTCACGCGTGCGGCCCGACGATCTCCTGGCCACGGCCATCCGCGGGTTGATCGAGCGAAACCACTTCCCCGCCGGCAAGCTTGAGGATGTGATTGCCGGGTGCACCAACCAGGCAGGCGAAGACAACCGCAACGTAGCTCGAATGGCGGTGCTCCTGGCCGGACTCCCGGTAGAGGTCGCCGGGCAAACCGTGAACCGCCTGTGCGGCTCGGGCCTCCAGGCCGTGGTCACTGCCGCCAACGCGATCAGGGCCTCGGAGGGGTCGTTATTCATTGCCGGGGGGGTGGAGAGCATGTCCCGCGCGCCCTGGGTGATGTTGAAACCCGAGAGCGGGCTGCCGCGCGGCGTTCCCGAAATGGCCGACAGCATGCTGGGATGGCGTTTCGTCAACCCCGCGCTGCCGGCCCGGCAAACGGTTTCACTCGGAGAAACCGCCGAAATCGTGGCCGAAGAAAACGGTGTTTCGCGAGTGGCGCAGGACGCATTGGCGCTGGAAAGCCAGCGGCGCGCGGCGGCGGCCGCGACCGACGGACGTTTTCGGGACGAGATCGTTCCGGTCGAGTTGCCCTGGCGCCGGGGCGATCCCGGGCCACGGGGCCAACCCCGCGTCGCAACAACCGACGAGCATCCCCGACCCGACACCACGGCGGCCCCGCTCGCCGGCCTGCGGACTGCGTTCCGAAGAGACGGAGGGACGGTAACGGCGGGCAATTCCTCGGGCATCAGTGACGGTGCCGCAGCCGTCTTAATGGGCAGCCTTGACGAAGCCCGCGAGCTGGGGCTGAAACCGATGGCGCGCGTGGGTCCGTCGGCCGTGGCGGGCGTTGACCCGGAGCGGATGGGCCTGGGTCCCGTGCCCGCGGTGCGCAAGGCCCTGGACCGGGCCGGCCTCGGCGCGGCCGACCTGGAGTTGGTGGAACTGAACGAAGCGTTTGCGGCGCAGGCGATTCCATGTATCGAACAGTTGGGACTTGACCCCTCGCGAGTCAACGTGAGCGGCGGCGCCATCGCGCTGGGTCACCCGCTGGGGTGCACCGGGGCGCGCATGGTGACGTCTCTCGTGCACGAAATGAAGAGACGGGAGGCGCGAGTTGGGTTGGCGGCGATGTGCATAGGAGTGGGTCAGGGTATCGCGGCGGTTTTCTACCGGGACTGACAGCCGGGCGGGGCCGCGGGGAAATGCAGCAGCTCGCGGCAACGGAACAGCAGAAATTGGGACCTGTATGGTGGGTAACGGACATTTCCCCGTTGAGCGGCACGGCGCGGTCGCCGTCGTAAGGATCAGCCGCCCCGACAAACTGAACGCGTTTTTTGGGAAGATGCGCGACGAAGCGGCCGAGGTCTTCGAGGAACTGGGCGAAGACACGTCGGTGCGGGCGGTAGTGGTGACCGGTGCCGGGCGCGCCTTCTGCGCGGGGGCCGACGTGGGCTATCTGGCCATGTTGCTGGAGGAACGGCGCTACGACGAGGCCGACGAGCTCGTGACCGCGGGCCGCCGGGTCGTTACGGCAATCCGCAACATGCCCAAGGCCGTTATCGCAGCGATCAACGGGGCTGCCGCAGGCGGAGGGGCCAACCTGGCTCTGGCCTGCGACCTGCGCCTGGCCTCCGATAACGCCTCGATCGGCCAGACCTTCAACCGAATTGGTGTTAACCCCGATTGGGGCGGCACCTATGCGGTACCCCGTTTGGTGGGACCGGCCCGGGCCGCCGAACTGTTCATGTTCGCCGACATGGTCCCGGCCCGTGAAGCCGGGCGGATCGGTCTGGTGAACCGGGTCGTGGCGCCCGAAGAGCTGATGCCGCTGGCCATGGAGTGGGCGCAGACCCTGGCGGCCAAGCCTGCCCTGCCGATTCGCCTGTCCAAAGAGGCGATTGCCCGCAGCCTGACCTCCACCCTCGAGGAGATGCTCCAGTTTGAAGAGGCTGCGCAGCGCGAGTGCTTCGAGTCGGCCGACGCGCGCGAAGGCACATTGGCCTTCACCGAGAAACGCGCACCCCGGTTCGGGCGCGGAGCGGGCCAGGGTGATCCATGATGGGTGATCCCGGGGTGGGTGCAGGCACGACGCGAACCGCGGGCGAGACGAAGCTCGAGAGGGTCGCGGTGCTGGGCGCGGGAGTCATGGGCCACGGGATCGCTCAGGCTGCCGCCATGTCGGGGAGCGAGACACGCCTCTTCGACCCCGACCCCGGCGCACTGGACGGGGCCGGCGAACGCGTACGCGCCAATCTCAGGAAGGGGTTGGAACTCGGTAAGGTCTCGCAGGCCCAGATGGACGCCGCCCTGGACCGCCTGAGCCCCGCACCGGACCTTGCCACCGCGGTCCGCGGAGCAACCATGGTGATCGAGGCGGCGCCCGAACGGCTGGCGATCAAACGAGCCCTGTTCGCCGACTGCGCCAGGCACGCGAGCCCCGGCACGGTGCTGGCCAGCAACACTTCTTCAATCCCCATCGGTTTGTTGCAGGAAGGGATGCCGCACCCCGGGGCAATGGTCGGAATGCACTTTTTCAACCCGGTCCACCTGATGCGACTGGCCGAGATCGTGCGGGGGCCGGCGACGGCAGAGGAAACGGTCGACCGGGCCCGGGCTGCGGCGCAGGCCATGGGCAAAACCGTGATAGTGGTCAACGACGCCCCGGGTTTTGCATCATCCCGGCTCGGCGTGGCGCTTGGACTGGAGGCCATTCGGATGGTCGAAGAGGGAGTGGCCTCTCCGGAGGACATCGACACGGCCATGAGCGTCGGTTACCGGCACCCGATGGGGCCGCTCCGTCTGACCGACCTGGTGGGGCTCGATGTGCGGCTTGACATCGCCCGGTCGCTTTCCGCCGGCCTCGAGTCCTCGCGGTTCGAACCGCCCGCCCTGCTGGTCCGCATGGTTGATGAGGGGAAACTGGGGAAGAAAACCGGAGAGGGGTTCTACAAATGGTAACCGTCTCCCGGACCAGCGCGGTACTGGCGGCGACGGCGGCGCTGGTCGGGGCGGCCGCTTGCGGAGGCCCGGGCGAGGGCTCGGCCGGAGGTGAACCCCCGGCGACCGAAATTGCCGCCCTGTCTTCGCGTTACTGGGACGCGTACCTCTCCTGGAACCCCCTGCAGGCCACCTATCTGGGCGTGCACAGGCTGGGCGACCGGGTCCCGGACATCACTCCCGCCGGGCGCACGGCCAGGGCGCGAGAAGTTGCCGACCTGGCCGATGCGCTCGACGCCATCGACTTCGATTTCCTTCCCGAAGACGACAGGCTCACCTACCTGGCGCTGGCCCACCAGATCGATCTGGCGGAGGCGCGCCTGACCTGTGCGGTTGAGGACTGGGTCGTGGATCACAGGCATGGATTCCAGCTGGACTTCCTGCACATCGCCACCGCGCAACCGCTGGCCACTCCCGTAGACGGAGAACGGATGATCCGCCGCTGGAACGCCATGCCGGACTATATCGACCAGGCCATCTCGAACCTGCGGGGGGGGATTGAGATCGGCCGCGTGGCCCCGCAGGCGTCTGTACACCGCACGATCCTCCAACTCGACGCCCTGCTCGGCAGCCCGGTGGAGGAATGGCCCGTGTACGGACCCGCGGGCGCCAGCCTGGACACGTGGCCGGAAGGGGCGCGGCGCAACTTCAGGACCAGCATCCGCGAAGCGGCCGTCGACCGTATCCGGCCAGCGTACGAGAGATACCGGGACTTCCTGCGAGACGAGCTCTTTCCTCGTTCGCGCACGGGCCCCGAGGCGGGCCTGGGCGGGCTTCCCGGAGGTGCCGAGTGCTACCGGGCCCTGATTCGGGTCAACACGAATCTCGATCTGACGGCGGGGGAGATCCACGAGACCGGGCTGGCCCAGGTAGCGTCGACCAACAGGGCACTTCTCGCCCTGGCAAGCGAGCAGTTCGGTTCTTTGCCGCCTCAGGAGCTGAGGCAGCGCCTCTCCGGGGACCGGGAGATGTTCTTCAGGTGGCCCGACGAGATCGTCGGCACGGCCAAAGAGGCGTACTCGAGGGCGCGCGAGGTGGCGCCCGGGTGGTTCCCCGACCTTCCCGGCTCGGAGATGGAGGTGAGCCCCATTCCGCTCTACGAGGCACCCAACAGTTCGGTGGCCTACTACCGCCAGCCGGCCCCCGATGGGTCGCGGCCGGGCACTTATTACGTCAACACCTACCGGCCCGAAACCCGCCCGCGTTACCAGGCAGAGGCGCTGGCCTTCCACGAGGGGCTGCCGGGTCACCACCTCCAGGTGGCCCTGGCCCAGGAAATCGAAGGCATGCCGGAATTCCGGCTTCACCTCGGGTCGATGGCCTTTGCCGAGGGCTGGGCGCTCTATGCCGAGCTCCTGGCCGACGAAATGGGGCTCTACTCGGACGATCTGCAGCGACTGGGGCGCTTGTCGTACGACGCCTGGCGCGCCAGCCGGCTGGTGGTCGACACCGGGATCCACTCCCGGGGCTGGACCCGCGACGAGGCGGCCGATTTCCTCAGGCGCTACACCCTGCTCTCCGAGGCCAACATTGAGAACGAGGTAGACAGGTACATCACCTCCCCGGCCCAGGCCCTGTCATACAAGATCGGCCAAATGGAGATACTGGCTCTGAGAACCGAGGCGATGGAGGCGCTGGGGCCGCGCTACTCGGCCAGCGAGTTTCACGAGAAGGTATTGTCCGGCGGCGCGCTGCCGCTCCCTGCTCTGCGAGAATCGGTTACCTCCTGGATCGCCGCGCGGACCGAGACCGATGCCGCCGGGAACTAGGGCCGTGGCAGTTCAGCCGAGCCGGCCGCCGGCCGACGCGGGGTTTGCCCTGCCCGCCACAATCATGACCCTGACGCTGCTCTCGCTGTTGGCCGCCGGGGGCCTCTTGATGGCCTGGACCGAGCTCCTTTCGGCACGGGCATTTCGTCACTCGGGCCGGGCCCACGGATTGGCCGAGGCGGGGCTGGCCACCGCGATCGCCCGGGCCCGGGGACCATCTCCGTCCATCGGCCCGATCGGTTTCGGCCCCGATACGGTGCGTGTCAGTTTCACCCAGATCGGCCTGTTGTCGAAGTCGGAACGGCTTTTTGAGGTCCGGTCCGAGGCTACGGTGGCCGTCGGAGCGGACCGGTTCGTCCGGACCGTGGCGGAGGTGCTGTGGATAGCCGATCCGCTGTCCGTGCCGGCGGCCCTTTCGGCGCAGGGAAACGTGGCGGGGTCGGCGGCTTCCGGGAGCGTGTCGGGCCTCAGCGCCACGCCGACCTGCCTTTCGCCCCACGCCTCGCCGGTCGCCGGAATCGCCGCCCGCCCGGCGGATTCGGTAAATGTGGGCTCGCTAACGGTCACGGGCTCTCCGGCGGGAACCAACCTTTCGGACGCGCTGGCCAGGGTTGCGGGGCTGCGGTGGGAACGCCTTGTCGGGGGGCGCGGTGCCCGGCCCGACGCCACTTGGCCCGACGAACCGTGGCCGGACTCCGACAGCTCTGGGCCGGTGTTTGTGATCGTCCCGGCGCCGGACACCCTTACCTCGTCGGAGTCGGGATACGGTGTAATCGCCGGGGCGGCGGACCTCACGCTGGGACACGGCTTCACCTGGGACGGACTGGTGCTGGCGGGCCAGACGCTCCACTTGCTGGGAAACGCGACCGTATCCGGTGCCGTTATGGCCGGGCTGGGGGGCGGCGCGGCGCTGGCGGCCGACCTGGGGACCGGGCAGGTCTCCTTCTCCTTCGACCCGTGTGCGGTGGCGAGGTCGGCCGAGCGCATCGCCGAACCCCCGGCACCAGTGCCGGGGACCTGGCGGGAGGTTTGGTAGGGCGGCCCTCACCGGCCTAGGTTCGGCACAGAGCTGTCCGATGAGGATCAGATCCATGAGGAGGCCGCCATGCCATCCGTCCCGTCCGTCCCGCATTCAGACCGCCGGACCTTCCTCAGACGGGCTGGATCGAGTGTCCTCCTGGCGGCGGCGGGCAGTGCTTCGCTTGCCCGCCCCGGTTCCGCCGGACCACACCCCGACACGGGGTCCGGCCCGTCCCTTCTCCGCGATGACTGGGATTTCGACGAGGTCTACGATCGGGTCGGGACCGACAGTGTTCGCTGGGACCGCGCGGTCGAACGATTCGGGACGGGGATCGTTGCCGGAATGGGCGTGGCCGACATGGATTTCCGGGCACCGCCCTGCGTTACGCGCGCCCTTGCCGAGCGCTGCGCTCACGAGAACTGGGGGTACATGCACCGCCCCGACTCGTACGCCGAGGCGGTCGCCGAATGGAACTCGCGCCGCTACGGTCTGGAAATCGACCCGTCGACCATCGAGTTCACGACGGGCGTGCACCCGGGGCTGATTGCGGCCCTCCATACTTTTTCCCCCCCGGGGACCCGGGTCCTCCTGACAACCCCCACGTACGCTGGTTTCTACACCGACACCACTTTCACCCGCACGGTACCCGACGACAATCCGATGATCGTGGACGCGGACGGGAATTGGTCCATTGATTTTGACGACTTCGAACGCCGGGCCCGGCGATGCAACACGTTCATTCTCTGTAACCCGCAGAACCCAACAGGCAACCACTGGTCGGCCGAAGACCTCACGCGCATGGGGGAGATCTGCCTGAAGCACCGGGTCGTGGTCCTGTCCGATGAGATTCACTGTGATTTCATCAACCGCGGCAGTACTTACACGCCGTTCGCCAGCCTTGACCCCGAGATCGTGGACAACAGCCTCACGTTCAAATCGGCGAGCAAATCCTTCAGCCTTGCCGCGATGAAGGTGGCCTGGTACTACGGCACCAACCCGACGTTGTTGGAGCGGGTCAGGGCCAACACCCGCGCCGACCTCAGCACGCTGGGGATGGTCGCCACCCGCGCCGCCCTCATCGACGGCGCACCCTGGCTAGACGACCTCCTGACTTACCTGGACGCCAACCACGACTTCGCCGAGTCGTACATCCGCGACCGGCTGGGGGGCATCCGCCACCGCAAGGGCCAGGGCACCTACCTGGCCTGGCTGGACGTATCTGAATTCGCGGAACGGATCGGGGCCGCCGACGCCGCCGAACGCGAGGGCGCAGATTCCGTCGACCCCGTTACTCCCGAACTGGTGATGCAGCGCTGGTTTGCCGAACAGGCGGGAGTGTACCTGAACGCGGGGTCCGCCTACGGCACCGGCGGAGCTGGTTTCATGCGCATGAATCTCGCTTCCTCGAGACAAGTCGTGGAGCTGGCGCTGGAACGCATGGCCGAGGCAGTAAACGCTGCCTGAAACTCCCGCCGACATTATATTGTAAGGTTGTCTTGCATCGGGTCCGAGCCTGCTGGTTTGTTCAGCGCCGGGCCGTGACCAGGTGTCATTCGTCAGAGTCTGGAGTGTAGCCCGTTCGGGCCCGAAACCCGGGTAACCAATGGAATGTGAGAATCAGATGAAACGTCTTTCCCCGAGTGCTGTTTTCGTAGCATTTACTTTTGCTTTTGCGGCATTTGCGGCGCCGGCCCTGGGACAGGGTTACGCCAGTTCGGTCGCGGTCAGCGGAGGCCAGTTGCTCCTGCCCGACCAGGGCGGTGTGACCGGTGCCGGTGCGGTGCACGTTTTCGAGAGGTCGGACGAAGGCTCGTGGGTCGAATCAGGCTCGTTCACTTCGGAATCCGCCGAGGGTTTTGGCCAGTGGATCAACGTCTCCGGCGACCAGGCGCTTGTCGGCGCTCGCGGTTCGGTCGTCGTCTTCACCCGTCGGGACGGAAGCTGGTCCGAGTCATCCACTCTGACCGCTGACGCCGGCCAGAACGCCGACGGCGACGACCTGGTGTTCGGGGTCGGTGGTGCCGCGGCAGGCAATGTCGCGCTGGTGGCCGCCGGCATTCCCGCACCCCGGGGATACCGCGGGAACGGTGCCATGAAGGTGTTCGTGTTCGAGATGGGCGAGGACGGCTGGACCCAGAGCGCCGAACTCAACCCCCCGGCCGAAGCGGGCGACGACGCGGGATTCGGTTCCGTGGTGCTGACCGACGGCGAGAACGTCGCGGTTGCCGCCCCGGGGGCGGATGTCGACGGCGAGGCAGGGGCCGGTGCCGTCTACTACTACGCCAAAGGCGACGAAGGATGGTCGCACGAGGGTACGCTGACGGCCGACGAGCCCTTCGCCGGACAACGCTTCGGGTCGGCGCTGCACCTCTACGATTCCGGCGGCACCCTCGTTGTGTTGGCCGGCACTTCGCTCGGTCAGGACGGGACGGTTTACAGCGCTGCCTGGGTGGATGGCGCGTGGGAGAGCGGTCCGTCGTATCCCCCTCCGGTCGGCGGCCGGCAGTTTCGCGGTTTCGACCGCTCCGTCTCGCTGGCCAGCAGCGACGGCGAGCTTTTGATTGGTGGCGCTTACATCGCCACTGGCTTCAAGGGCCAGGTTGCGATTTACGGGGGTTCGATGTCGCCCTTCCCGAACCTGCTTTTCGACGTGATTTCCGCCCCCACCGACGAGCAGTCCCGGGACCAGCTCGGCAGCGCCATTTCGGTTGAAGGTGACTTGGCGGCCGTATCGGCACTGGGCAATGGCGGCACCGTCTATGTGATGGAACGCACCGACGGCGAGTGGGCCATTACCGACGAGGTTTGGGTTGAGGCAGCCAACTACGCCGCGATCAGCGGGGGCGAGGTCTCATGCGGCGACAACGGCCTGGCCCAGGACTTCGGGTGCGAAGACATCGACATCCTGTCGTACATGACGCCGGGCGATCTGGGCGGCGGCCGGGCAGTGAACGTCAACGATGTATGGGGTTGGACCGACCCGGAGACCAAGCGCGAATACGCTCTGGTCGGCATGACCGATCAGACGTCGTTCGTTGACATTACAGATCCCGAAAACCCGGTATATCTGGGGCGCCTGCCCATGACCGACGGTGCTCGCGGCAGTGTGTGGCGCGACATCAAGGTGTATGAGAATCACGCCTTCATCGTGTCCGACGGCGCGGGCCAGCACGGTATGCAGGTCTTCGACCTTACGCGGCTCCGCGACGTTGGCGGCGAACCCGAGACGTTCGCCGAAGACGCTCTTTATTCGGACATCGCTTCGGCCCACAACATCGTGATCAACGAGGGCAGCGGTTACGCCTACAGCGTGGGCACCAGCGGTGGCGGCGAGAGCTGCGGCGGCGGGCTCCACATGATCGATATTCGCGAGCCGACGACACCCTCCTTTGCCGGTTGCTTCGCGCACGAGAACACCGGCCGGACGGGCACGGGGTACTCGCACGACGCCCTGTGTTTGATCTACGGGGGTCCCGACACCGAGCATGTCGGCCGCGAGATCTGCATCGGTTCGAACGAGAACGCTATCTCGATCGCCGATGTCACCGATAAGTCGGCCCCGATCGCGCTCTCGACGGTTTCGGTGGGCGACGGCCCCTCTGGTTATTGGCACCAGGGTTGGGTGACCGAGGACCACCGTTACTTCTATCTCGGCGACGAGCTGGACGAGATCGCGGCCGAGTCAGAGGCCCCGTTCTCCGGCACCCGTACGATAATTTTCGACATTGAAGACCTCGATGACCCGCTGATGGCCGGCGAGTACTTCGGTGTCTCCACTTCGTCCGACCACAACCTTTACATCGTCGGCGACCGGATGTATCAGGCCAACTACAACAGCGGCCTGCGGATCCTGGACATCAGCGATCCGCTGAACCCGGTGGAAGTGGCCTACCTGGACACTGTTCCCCACAGCGAGGGCCCGGCCATGGACGGGGCGTGGAGCAACTACCCGTTCTTCGCGAGCGGCACGATTCTGGTTACCTCCGGAGCCGAGGGTCTGTTCATGGTGCGGCACCGGGAGCAGGAATTGGTCCCGTAGATGACGTTGATCGGGCACTTGCGGGCCGCGGCGATCTTCGCGGCGGCCGCGGCCGCCGCTGCCCTGCACCCCGTGGCGGAGGTGTCCGCCCAGGAGATGCAGGGCAGCGGCGCCGGCCCGTTTCTGTACGTGGCAAATCAGGAGGCCGGCTTTGTAACGGTCATTGACTTGGCGTCGAACCAGGTCACGGAGGTGATCGACCTCCCCGCCCTCGGGTTCGGGAACACGCCCAAACCCCACCACATCGCGGTGGAGCCGGACGGCTCGTATTGGTACGTCTCGCTGATCGCGGCCGATGTAGTGCTGAAGTTCAACCGCGACAACGAGATCGTGGCCCGCGCTGATTTCTTGCGGCCGGGACTGCTGGCGATCGACCCCGACAGCGACGCCCTGTGGGTGGGGCGTTCAATGGCGGCGGTCAACCCCCCGCAGCGGATCGGGCGCATCGAGCGGGGCACGATGGATGCCCTGGAAATCGAAGAATACGATGTGTTCATACCCCGTCCCCACGCCCTGGCGATTTCGCCGGGAGGTGGTTGGGTGTTCGCCGGCAGCCTGGCCGAGAACACGGTCGTCCCGGTGGAGGTCGGGAGCGGGCGGGCCAGCCTGAGCCGCCTCGAAGGCGACATGGCGCACGTGCTGGTCCAGTTCGCGATTTCGCCCGACGGCAACACAATGGTGGCAACGGGGGAAATGAGTGCCGCACTGCTGGTTTTCGACATTTCCAACCCCGACTCCCCCGAACTGACCCACCGTATTGATGTGGGCAACCGCCCCTGGCACCCGTCGTGGTCGGCCGACGGCCGGTGGGTGTGGTTCGGGAACCTGGGCGACAGCACGGTTTCGCTCGTCGACACGAACGATTGGACCGTCGCCGACGTGATTTCGGGCACGGGGTTGGCGCAGCCTCACGGAAGTGCGCTCTCGGCAGACGGGAAGTTCCTCTACGTCGCCAACCGAAACGAAACCGGTGACTACGGCGACACCCCGGAGGGCGAGACTCCGCCCGGCACGGTCGTCGTAATCGATACCGGGACCCGCGAAATCGTGGACGTGATCGAAACTCCCCCGTACGCCGCGGGGCTTGGCCTGGCGAGCGGCGGAAACTGATCCGCCGCACGACCCCACGCCTCCGTTCCGCATTGCGGGGGATGTTCGTATGCGGGATGTCGGTCGCCGTCGCGTCGTGTGCGCCCTTTTCAGCTCCGAGCCAGGCCCCGGTGCCTGACCACGGGGCGGACGCTGGCATGGATTCCGGGTGGATGGCGGCCGACGCGGGTCAGGGATGGATAAGGGTGGCCAACCCCTTCCCCGTCTTGGATGAGGCCGGCAACTCTTATGAAATCCCGTTCCTCGGCGGGTTCAACGTGCCCCGTCCGCAGTGGGCCGACATCGACGGGGACGGCGACCTGGACGTGTTCGTTCAGGAACAGACCGACCACCTATACTTCTTTGAACGCTCCGACGGGCCGGACGGCCCCCGCCACACCTGGCGGCCGGAAGCTTTTTCGGACCTGCGGGTGGGCGAGTGGTTCCGGTTCGTCGACGTAGACACAGACGGGGACCGCGACCTGCTGGCGGAGTCGCCCTTCAGCTACATGCGCATGTACCGGAACGTTGGAACCGCCGGTGCACCGCGCTTTGAGATTGCGTCCGACACGGTGCGCGACTCAAACGGTGACCCGATTTTTTCCGATCGGCAAAACATCCCCAATGCGGCCGACATCGACTGTGACGGGCGACTCGACCTGTTCATCGGACGGCTTGTGGGGACCGTGACCCGGTACGAGGCTCTGGGTGATCTTGCGACCGCCCCTGCCCCCTTCAGGCATGTGACCGACCGGTTCGAGGATATCGAGATCGTGGCGGATCCGGCTGCCCAGTTAGGGCGGCCCGTGGTTCCGTTTCAACAGCCCACGCGGCACGGGGCCAACACGATGGCGCTATCCGATTTTGACGGTGACGGCGATATCGACCTCTTCTGGGGAGACTTCTTCGAGGCCGGGCTTCTGTTGATTGAGAATATCGGATCCTGCGAGCTACCCAACTTCCGGGTGTTCCCGGCTCCGTTTCCCCCGGAAGACCCAATCCAGACGAGCGGTTATAACGCGCCGACCTTCGGCGACTACGACCAGGACGGAGACCAGGACCTGCTGATGGGCGTGATCGGCGGAGCTTACGGTGCCAACCGCACCACGGCCGACAATCTCATGCTGTTCACGCAGGATGATCAGGGCCGCTTTTCGCTGGAGACAGAGCGTTTCATTTCCCAGGTGGACGTAGGCAGCGAGAGTATCCCGGTCGTGGTAGATATTGACGGAGACGGTGACCCGGATATCCTGCTCGGTAACAAGATTGACCCGGACGAGCTGAGGTCGGCCAAGATGTTCCTGTTCGAGAATCAGGGAACGCCGCGCAGTCCCCGGTTCCGGCTGGCGGGCCAGTTCCCGCTGGAAGGTGCTTACCACAACGCCCCCGCGCTGGGCGATCTGAACGGCGACGGCGACCCCGACATGATTCTGGGCACCTGGCGGCATCAGCTGAGGTTGCTGTGGGGTAAACGGGCGGAAAACGGGCAACTGCGGTTCGAGCTGGCCGACAGCGCCTTCGTCGAGCTTACACGGGGCAGCAACGCCTCTCCCGACCTGGCCGACATCGACGGCGACGGCGACCTTGACCTCATAGTGGGCGAATCGTCCGGGACGCTCAATTTCTACCTCAACAACGGATCCCCTTCATCACCGGCGTTCGAGCTGGTCAGCGACGAGTATCAGGGCATCGATGTGGGGCGGCGGAGTTTCCCCAGGTTCGCCGACATTGACGGTGACGGCGATTTCGACCTGCTGTCTGGGTCCGAAATGAACGGGATTCTGTACTTCGAGAATCAGGGTTCGGAGACGGTGCCGGAGTTCGTGGAGCAACCGAGCCCGTTTCCGGCGGCCGACAACCTCCCGTTCTTCTCGACACCGGTGCTTGCCGACCTCGACGGCGACGGAGTGCCAGAGCTGATTTCGGGCACGGCGGGCGGCGGAATCGTCTACTTCAGGCAGGCCCCGCCAAACTGATTGGAGCCTGCTAGAACTAGACCGAAATCTCGCCCCGGAGGTAGGGCGTAACATCGCCGGCGATCGCCACCCGGGTCCCCAGGTGCCGGCAAAGCAACCTCCCCCCCCGCTTGCTCAACTGGCGGGCCTCCATGATGGTGTCGCCCTTGGCCAGCCGACCTGCCCAATAGGGCGCCAGAGTACAGTGGGCCGAGCCGGTCGCCGGATCTTCCGGCACGCCTACACTCGGAGCAAAAAACCGAGACACGAAATCGGCGGTATCGCCCGGCGCGGACACGATGATGCCGAGGCGGTCCAGGGCTCTCAGCCGCGCCATGTCGGGCCGCATTCTCTCGATGCTGTCTTCCGAGTCGAATATGGCCAGGTAATCACGTTCGGAAGCAAGCACCTCGACCGGTTCGTGCCCCAAACCCTCAACTAGTGCCCTTGAAGCGTTGCGAGGAACTGCCTCCCTGACCGGGAAATCCATGACCAGCTTGCCTCCCCACCCCGTCCGTACAGTCAGGCGCCCGCCGCGGGTCTCGAACGTCACCTGTTTCTTGTTCTGGTCCAGCTCGTTGAGCACCACCCATGCGGCAGCCAGGGTTGCGTGCCCGCAAAGATCCACTTCCACCTCGGGCGTGAACCAACGGAGCCGGTAGCCGTCACCCTCCGGCACCAAGAACGCGGTCTCCGAGACAGCGTTCTCTGTCGCGATCCTCTGTTGCAAGTCGTCGTCAATCCACTCTTCCAGCGGACACACAGCCGCGGGATTTCCCGAGAACACACGCGAGGAAAACGAGTCCAGCTGAAAAACGGAGATCTTCATGGGATGCTAAGTTTGGGCTGCGGGGTCGGTTCGTCCAGTGATGAACCCGTCACGCTCCGCGAATACCTGTTCAGGAGACATGGATGACGTTCGTTTTTCTCGGGGCTTTCGCGCTGATCGCATTGTGGCTGGTCTCGTCGTACAACCGCCTCGTGCGGCTTCGGTCAGAGTCAAACAGCGCCTGGGCCGACATTGATGTTCAGCTGGAACGCCGGTGGGATCTGATTCCCAATCTGGTCGAGACCGCCAAGGTCGCCGCAAGCCGCGAACGGGACATCCTGGAAGGTGTGATCGCCGCCCGTGGGCGTGCCATGTCGGCCGTGACCGTGGACGAGAAGGCCGACGCCGAGCGTGCCCTGACGGGGGCACTCTCGGGAGTGTTCGGACTGGCCGAGTCATACCCGCAACTGCGCTCAATGGAGAGTTTTCTGGAGTTGCAGCGGTCGCTGGAAAGGGTTGAAGAAGCCGTGCAGAACGCGCGCCGCTACTACAACGCGGTGGTTCGCGACTACAACACCCGGGTCGAGGCGTTTCCCGGGAACCTGTTGGCGCGCCCCATGGGGTTTGAGCACCGGCGATTCTTCTCCCTTCGGGACGACTCCAGACGTGTTGGTCCGAGGCTTTCGCTGGCCTCGGATGGTGCATCCGACCAGGGCGACGGGGCACGGTCGGCCCTCGGCGCGGGTCAGCGGTCCCCATAGCCATCGCGCGCCCAACCGCAACCGCGGCAGCGTTGGCGGTTGCGGTCGTCTGCCTTGCAACGGCGGTTGACCCGCGGCCGGTAGCGGCCCAGGACAGGTCATTGCGGATCGACCGCTTCCACGCCGACATCGAGGTCGCCGCGGACGGGAGCATCAGCGTGGAAGAGACGCTGGACTTGTCATTCGTTGGCTCGTGGAACGGACTAATCCGCCTGATTCCGGTCGAGAACGAATACCGCGGGAGGCGGATGCGCCTTGATTTCAGCGTCGCCGGGGTTACCGATGGTCGGGGTGCACCGCTTGAGTACGAAGTAGAGCGCGCCGGCCGTTACCGCCGGGTAAAGATTTGGATTCCGGGAGCCAACAACACATCCCGGACAGTCACCGTCAGTTACAGCGCAGGCGGAGCGCTGCTCCATTTCGACGCGGACGCCGGCGACGCGGCCAGCGACGCGTTCGGTCCGCGGGACTCCGTCGGCTACGACGAGCTCTACTGGAACGTCACGGGGACCGAGTGGGACGTGCCGATTGGTCAGGCCTCCGCGGCGGTGGCCTTGCCGTCGGGAGTGACCGGGGTCCGGGCGCACGCATTCACCGGAGCGTACGCGTCGACGGAGCAAGACGCCGAGGTGGAGACACGCGGGGGAACCACGGTCTTGGCGACCACGACCCGCTCGCTCGCACCCCGCGAAGGCCTGACCGTGGGCGTGGCCTGGGACGCCGGCGTCGTCGCACGGCCGAGCGCCGCGGCAAAGGCCGGGCGTGCCGTTCTGGGCCCGGACGGCATCCTGGAGCGCCACTGGCCCTGGGCCTTCCCGATTGTGGCGGGTTTCTTGATGTTCAGGCTTTGGTGGCGGAGGGGCCGGGACCCGCGCACTGGTCCGATTCAGCCCCAGTACGAACCGCCCGCCGGACTTTCGCCCGCGGAGGCGGGAGTCGTGATCGACGACCGGGTCGATCACCGCGACATCGTCGCCACCATCGTGGACTTGGCCCGGCAAGGCTTCCTGCACATCACCGAACAGCCCAGAACCTCGCGCAGGGGTGACCCCGATTTCAAGCTTACGCGCCTGCGCGAGGACGAAGAACCCGCCAAACACCATGAGCGGGCGGTCCTGCGGGCGCTGTTCAGGAAGGCGCGTCGCGGGCAGCAGAACATGTCCAAACTCAGGAAGACGTTCCACTCGGACATGGACTCGCTGGTCCCCCGCCTGGAGTCCGTTCTGGTTGAAAGCGGCGTGTATTCGTCATCGCCGGCGGGCATCCGCGGCGGGTGGGCCGTTACCGGGATTGTCGCCGCCATTGTGCTGGTCGTTGGTGGTTCGATGGTACAGGTGGAGTTGATCGGGAACCGGTTCATTTTTCCGGCCATTGGCAGCGGGATCGCGACTGCCGCCATCGTATTGGGCTTCGGTTGGGCCATGCCCGCCAGGACCGCCTTGGGGGCCGAGATCAGGCGTCACCTGCTGGGCTTCCAGCATTTTCTGGAGCGTGTCGAGGGCCCGAGGTTGAAACGGCTCGAAGCGACGCCCGATCTGTTCGAAGTCTTCCTTCCCTACGCGATCGCCCTGGGGGTGGAGAAGCAGTGGGCCGGCGCGTTTGCTGACATCCATACCCAACCGCCCGACTGGTACACGGGGGCGGACTGGAGTGGGTTTGACACGTTTATTCTGGTCTCCGCCATCAACAACCTGAGCCATTCCACGACCGGTTTGATGAACTACACGCCGCGGGGCGCGGGGCCCACCGGCACGGTCGGCGGGATGGGAAGCTTTGGCGGAGGTGGTTTTTCTGGCGGTGGTTTCGGAGGTGGGGGCGGAGGGGGTTTTTGATCCCGCCGGCCATGAATCGAGCGGTCGGCCCACCCGCAGGGGCGGCGCGATCTGAGAGGAGCTAGATATTGTCGGAGCGACTGGCGGCCGGGACATGTGTTCCGTGCCGGGGCGGAGTGCCGCCTCTTCAGGGAGAAGAACTGGACGCCCTGGCAACCGAGTTGGGCGGCGGATGGCAGGTCATTGACGGGCACCATCTGGAAAGAGAGTTCCGTTTCAGCAACTTCGCCGAGGCCCTGGCTTTCGTGAACCGCGTGGGCGCGCTGGCCGAAGAGGTGGATCACCACCCCGACCTGTATTTGGCGTGGGGTCGCGCCCGGGTTGTGATATGGACCCACAAGATTGACGGATTGACGGAGAGCGACTTCGTTTTCGCGGCGAAGGCCGGGGCGATGGCGTGCACCGAATGAGCCGCGCGGGGGCTGCTGGCGGGGCTGCCGCGCGCCAGGCGGTCGAGCCCCCTTCGCCGGGCACGGCGACTGCGTCCGGGGCCGCGGCGTTCAGGGAATCGGCCGCCGCACGCCGGATCGGGACCTGCCGGGCGCTGGAACCGGGTCCGATGCTGATCTGCATTGGATCTTTACACGGCAACGAGCCGGCGGGCACGCTGGCGCTGGAAAGGGTCATCGCGTCGCTTCAGTCGCCGGGCGCTTCCCGCCGGGCGCTCTTCCGCGGCGACGTGGTGGCGCTGCGCGGGAACATTCGCGCCCTGGCCCGGGACGTGAGGTTCTTGGATGAAGACATGAACCGTGTTTGGGGGCGGGCGAGGGTCGCGAAACTGCTGGCCACCATCCGCGAGACCGAAAAGCGAAGGCAAGCTGGCAGCCCCCCGCTTCCGCCTGATCTTGGGCCGACCGCCGAGGCCCTGGAGCAGTTGTCACTGCTTACGGAGGTCCGCGCCGAAGTGCGGCGGGCACGGGGGCCGGTGTGCGTGTTGGACCTGCACACCACGTCGTCCGAGAGCGTGCCCTTCTCTACCCTCACAGACACCCTCCAGAACAGGAAGTTGGCTGTGATGCTGGGGTTGCCGGCGGTGCTCGGCATTGAAGAGGCACTGCGCGGCTTGATGCCCCACTACTTCGACCGGCTGGGGTGGCCCAGTCTGGGCGTGGAGGGTGGCAGGCATCGGGCGGCCGGCTCGGTCCCGGCATTGGAGCGTGTCACCTGGGCGACGATGGCCGCGCTCAACATGGTTCCGGCCGGGGAGGTCGCCAAAGCCACGGCGCCGTTCCCCGAAGGGTGCGACCGGCTGCCGCGTTTCATGGAGGTGAGGTACCGGCACAGCATCAAACCATCGGACGAGTTCAAGATGGAGCCGGGGTACGACAATTTCACACCCGTAAAGCGCGGCCAACCGATTGCCGGCGACCGCAACGGGGTGGTGAGGGCCCCCATGTCCGGCAGGCTGTTGATGCCCTTGTATCAGCGCCTGGGCGAGGACGGGTTCTTTGTTGTGCGGCCGGTGAAGCCGATCTGGCTGACGTTTTCGCGGGTCCTCAGGAACGCTGGGGCGCACCGCCTGGCCACGTGGCTACCGGGCGTGCGGAGGCATCCCGACCGTACCGACGCTGCGCTGCTGGCTCCGGTGGCCCGTACCCGGCCGATCATGGGAGCGCTGCACCTTCTTGGATATCATGCCAGGCTCGACGGCGACCAGGCGATCGCGATTCGCCGCGAGGGTCTTGTGCCCGATCCGAGGCTCAACCCACTCAACTAGCCCCGCCGGCGGGTGGCGGACCGCGTTAACCCGAAGAGACTGACCGCATAACGCCGATCAGTGCGCCAATGTCGGATTCCTCGCTGAAGACTCCGGGCGAGACCCGGAGAGAACCGCCCCGCCTCGACAGGTAGACCCTCTCGGCAGCCAGGGCTCGGTCAAACGCTTCCGGGTCCACGTGGTCTGGCAGTCTGAGGCCCAAAAAGTGCCGTGCCCTCCACGCTTCGTCCTCGCACGGCCAGCCCAGCTCTCCTGCCGCCTCCGCCAGAGGGGTGAGAAGTTCTCCCAGGCGAAGTTCGATTGACGCCGGATCCCATTCGGAGATGCGCCGGAGCGCTTCCCGCATCATGGGTACCGTGATGAAATTCGAGGTCTCGCCGGCGTCGTAGCGGGCTGCGCCGGGCCGGTAGTGTGAGGTGTACTCGGCCAGTCGCGAAAAATCCTCGGCCCCTTCCCTGCCCATCCAACCGGCCTCCAGGGGACGCCCGTCGTCGAACCGGGGGCCGAAGTGTGCCGCGCCCAGGCTGTAGGGTCCCATCAGCCACTTGTAAGCCACGGTCACCATCATGTCGGGCTGCACCTCTGAAACACTGAACGGCGCTGCGCCGACCGTCTGAGACGCGTCCACGATCAAGGCCGCACCGACCTGCCGGGCCAGGCGACCGGCGGCTACCAAATCGAATAAGCTCCCGTCGGTCCAATGATGCTGCGGGAGGGCGACAACTGCCGTTGCCACATCGATGGCGCTAAGTACGCGGTCGTTCCACAGACCCCGCGACGGGGGCGGCCCGGGGCGTCCAACCACGCGGATCTCAAGGTCGCGCTCCGCGGCAAGGCGTTGCCAGGGGTACACGTTGCTCGGGAATTGGTCCTCGACTATCACGATGTTCTGGCCCGGCCCGGCGCACACGTTGTCGGCCGCCGCCGATACCGCATACGAGACGGAACCGACGACGGCGACCCTGTGGGCCTCCCCTCCCACCAAGCGGGCAAACTCCGTTTTGAGCCCGTCGATGTCAGTGAAGAAGTTTGTACTCGGAAACGGTGCTGGCGACGATTTCATCCGTATGCCGGCTATCCCCGCCGCCTCGACCGATTTCGGCAGGGGGCCGAAATAGGCGCAGTTCAGGTAGTGGACGCCGTCTTCGACGGAAAACTCACTTCGCTGAGACGGCAGGGGTCTTGCCGTGGTCATGAACGGACGCTGTTCTTTGCTACCGGGCGGTTTACCCGGCGATCGGCTGCGGCGGTCAGCAGGGCACGCAGGCGGGGCTGATCAACCTCTGGTCCAGCCGACCAGTGATCTTCTCGGGGTAGCCGCGGGCCGTGCGGCTACTAACTGCAGGGAGAGGAGGGTTTACCCATCCGAGCCCTCCCGCCCTGATTCGTTTTCCTTTTCCTCCATCAACGGCCTCACGACCTCCCAGCCCTGCAGCCACAGGTTCTCGACAGCGTAGTCCATGGGGGTCTTGCCGTACCGGTCGGCGGCCTCGGGATCGGCACCCAGATCCAGCAGGATCGGGAAGAGGGTGGGGTTGCGGAGCGCGGCCAAGTGAAGCGGGGTCCACCCTGCCCCACTACGGGCGTTCATATCTGCTCCGGCCCGCGCGAGCAGCTCCGGCACGGCAGGGTGGGGGTTGGCCGATGCGGCCCAGTGGAGCGGGGTCGCGGCAGGCTCCATACTCCGGTGCAGATCGCCGCGGGCATTTACGTCGGCGCCGGCTTCGATCAGCGTGGCGACCACCGCGGAGTCGCCGCGCCCCATGACGGCTTCGTGCAGGGGGGCCCGGATGCCGGTCTGGTCGGACAGGTTGACGTTTCCGCCCCACGGGGTGATTTCCACTAACCTCGCAGAGGCAATCATGCTCTCCCGATCCGACCACACTTCGTCACTCGCACCCCAAGCGTTCACGTCCGCGCCGGCCTTCAGCAGCGCGGTCAGAATGCCAGGATTGCGGTTCGCGGCCGCCGCTTCATGAAGCGGGGTTCTCCCCCCCGGAAGTCTGGCGTTCACGTTGGCTCCCCGGCTCACCAGTTCGGTGACGACGGCCGGATTGGTGTTCTCCGCGGCCGCCCTGTGGAGCGGCATCTTTCCGCCGGCCGCCACCGCATTGACGTCGGCCCCTGCATCGAGCAACTCTGCCGCAATGGCGGCGCTCTCATTCCGCGCCGCCTCGTGCAGCGGCGTGACGTCCCACCCGGGCTGCGGGTGGTGCGGCAGCAATCCGGTCCGCCAGGCGTCCACCTCGGCCCCGGCCGCAACCAGGACAGCGATGACGGCGGGCTCGCTGTTGTCGCGGGCGGCGTAGTGCAGGGGCGTGTATCGGTGCCGGTTGCGCGCGTTCACGTCCGCTCCGGCCGCCAGCAGCACTGTGATCACGGCCGGGTCCCTGGTCCACCCGGCCGCCACATGGAGCGGCGTTGAACCGGCCGCGTACGATTCCAGCCGACCCGAGGGGTTTCTCACCAGATCGTAGCGCGCCTCGGCATCGACTTCCACACCGGAATCGATGCAACGGACCACGGTGGCAGCCGTGGCATGGTGGAAGAACACCGGATCGGGCCATCGGCGGCAGCTCGCGGGGTCGGCGACCGTGCCCGAGTCGTCTACCTGTGTGCCATCGGCGCCGAGTTCCAGCAGGAGCGCCGCCACGGTAGGGTTTTGCTCGCGCGCGGCCCGGTGAAGCGGGGTTTCGCCGTTGTCAGCGGGCGCGTCGACGTCGGCACCCGCTCGCATCAGCAGCCGGACCATGGCGGGGTGCCCTGAACGTCCCGATGCACGGTACAGAGGCGTGCCGCCGGACTCGTCGCGCAGGTTGACGTCGCCGCCGGCGTCCAGGAGCACCGTAACGGTGAAGCTGTTGTCGAAAAGAGTTTCCGCGGCAACGTGTAGCGGTGTACGCCCCCCCCGGTTGCGGGCGTTCACGTCGGCGCCTCCCGCCAGCAGGGCGGCTGCGGCGTCCGGCAACGGCAACGGACCCCCAACCCAATAACCGCGTGCACCTCCCGCAACTTGGTGCAGCAAGGTCGCACCCTGTCCATCCCGTGCGTCAGTGTCCGCCCCGGCACCGATCAGCGCCGTGATGGCGGCGGGGAGGAAGTAGTGTTTCGCTGTCAGATCCCCCACGAGGGCATGGAGCGGCGAGCGACCCCGGCGGTCGAGGGCGCTCACGCCCACGCCGGCCTCCAGGCACCCCTCGAGGCTGACGACCGGGGCGTCCGCGAACATGGTGTGGGTCGCCCAGTCGCACACCGGAACGGCGGAGGGCGTTACTGCCGTCAGTCCAGGTTCCGGGGGCGACCCCAGCTCCAGGAGTTTGCTCACCAACCGGTCGTTTCCGTGCCTGGCGGCTGTTGCCAGCGCAGTCTCGCCGCTGTCGTTGCGGGCCTCCATGTCCGCACCCGCGCCGACAAGCGCCGCGACAAGCGCCGTGTCACTGCCGGAAAGCGCCGGGTAGCCGGAGCGGTTCTCAGTGTAAACCTGCGGCGGTGCGTTGTAATGAAAAGTCATGGGTGGCGCATGGCGAGGCTGTGCTCTCGCTACGGCACGGTGCAAGGGGGTGTCACCGTTGCCGGCGCGTGCGTTGATGTCGGCACCCCCCTCCAGGAGTGCGTTTACGGTGGCGAGATTCGGCCAAGCGGCCGCGCGGTGCAGTGGGGTGGCGCCCGAGGTATCCTCCGAGTTGACATCCGCGCCGCCCGCCAACAGGGCGTGAAGTTGTGCGATGTCGTCATTGTAGGGGACTGCCAGGTGAAGCGGCGTTTCGCCGCTCGCGGCTCGTGCGTTCGCGTCCGCGCCCGCCTCCAGCAGCGCAGCGATGGCGGCCGTTCCCGAGGACGAATACCGGGCTGCCGCGTGCAACGGCGTCTCGTTCGAAGCGTTGAGTGCGTTCACGTCCGCGCCGGCTTCCAGCAGCACCTCGGCGGGGAGGCTGGAAGCCCAGTTCCTGAGAGACCAGTGCAGCGGAGTGTCGCCGTGTTCGTCAGGGGCATCGACTTCCGCTCCTGCAT
>LXNJ01000224.1_pt1 | contig 40878 bp, 40 predicted proteins | sample 809081 | NCBI WGS metagenome assembly LXNJ01 (sample SAMN04870510, study PRJNA318959) | sponge metagenome | biome: sponge; feature: marine sponge reef; material: water | host: Petrosia ficiformis | place: Greece: Milos, Mediterranean Sea | collected 2013-05-29 | depth 5-7 m | reverse complement strand
GTCCACGAACTCGCCGGGTCCCTGCCCCTTCCCGCCATGAGTCGCGATGTGGGCACCATCGGGGCCGAAGACCCGCAGTTCCTGTACCTGGGAATCGAAAACAACGAAGCCTCCGCCGTCCAGCGCCACCAGGCCCTTCAGGTGGGCGAACGCGTCCGGTCCGGTGCCTTCGAGGGAGCCGACGCGGAGTTCCTCGACCAGAGTCCAGGTTGGGAATACGTTCGCCGCCGGGATGTTCGTGACGTGGACCGTGCCGGAAGGCAAGGTGTCCCGCAGCGTGGTCCAGCCACTCCCAGATTCTGGGTCGCCGCAACCGGCCAAGGCCACGCACGCCACGGCGAGCAACGACGTTTGCGTTCGTTCGTACATCGTCCTACTCCAATCTCGGACCGACGCGGCCCGTATTCCTACCAGTCTGCGGGGCGGAGTCGCGATTTCTCCAGGTGCCTTGGAGAATATGGAAGCGATCCGGTTACGGCCAGTGACGGTGACGGACGAGCGGAAAGTATCCCGGTCGCGTTGTTGTCTTCATTCTTGTCAGTTTTCGGCATTTCGGTCTGTCCCTCCCGCCAGGGCGTTTGTACGAGTCGCCGATAGGCTTACGGAGGCCCATGGACGCGGCTGAGCGGCTTTCCGATGTCAAGGCAGCTGCGAGGACATCCGCCGGGCTTGCCTGGAGCACCCTCAGGTTTCCAGAAGCGGCCGTCCCGAATCAGGGGCAAACCTCCGCCCCCTCCACCCGCTTCCCGCCGCGCAGCGTCACGTACGCCTCCATGGCGAAATAGGACGACAGCCCAAGCGACCCCAGCAGATCGGCAGTGCCGCGATTTCGCTCAACCACCCGCTGCCAAAACTCTCGCGGGTCGGGGCCGGGGAACGGGGCCGTGTCCTTTTGCGATTCGTGCCGGAAAATCGCCTGTACTTTGCGACGGAGCTCAAATTCCGAGAGCGGCACCAACACCGTGGCCTCGTCCAGGCTCCACTCCTGCCACGCACCCCGGTACAGCCAGAACCACGGCGGATCGCCCTCGTAACGGGCCAGGGCTGACTCGACCGTATCCAGGCACAAACGGTGGGTGCCGTGCGGGTCCGACAGGTCGCCGGCGGCACAGACGATCGTCGGGCGCACCTCGTCCAGGAGATCCGCCACCAACTTGATGTCGGCGTTGGTAACCGATTTCTTGGTAACCGTGCCGGTCTGATAGAAGGGTTGGTTGAGGAAACGTGCGTTGGCTTCCGACAGTCCAACCGATTCGAGGGCGGCGATCGATTCGCTCTCCCGAATGATCCTCTTCAGGTGCTGGACGATCTCGTGGTCCACCGCGCCCGGCAATTTCCCTTCCAGGCGGGCCTCGACCCCGGCCAGTGCGGCAGCACCGGTACCCGGCCTTCCCCCGAGATCGATGACTTTCGCCGCGCGGCGAACGAAGTCCAGGTGCCGGCGCACCTCGTGGTCGAAAACCGCGATGTTGCCCGATGTCTGGTAAGCCACGGTGACCTGGTTTCCGTTCTCCACCAGTTTCCGCAGCAGCCCGCCCATTGAGATCACGTCGTCGTCCGGGTGGGGCGAGAACACCACAATCCGCTCGCCGCGCGGCAGTCGGCTCTTGCCCCGGATCTTGGCGATGAGCGCGTTGAACACCTGCCCGTTCAGGGGCTCGGCCGAGCCGTGGCGCGCAGTGAGCGGTGCCAGGTGGTTGGCGCGGTAGTCGTCGGTAGCCAGGTGGAGGATCGGCTTCCTGGTGCGGCGGCTCAGCCAGATCACGGCCGCGTTCTCGCGCTCGGGCGTCCACTCAACGTCGCCCACCAACCACGGGGTGCGAATCCTCGTGAGTTCCGAGGCCGCGGCCGGATCCAGGTAGACGGCCGCGGCCGGGTGCCGTTGCAGGAATGTCGCCGCCACATCGGCGTGAACCCCTCCCTCAACCGCTCGCCGCACGATTTCGGCCTTGTGCTCGCCCGTGGCGAGAAGCACCACTTCGCGTGCCTCCAAGATCGTCGCGACTCCCATGGTGATCGCCTGGGGCGGCACATTCTCTTCCCCGAAGAAATCGGACGCAGCATCGGCCCGGGTTATTGTATCCAGGTACAGACGCCGGGTGCGCGAGTCACGGGCCGAGCCCGGTTCGTTGAAGCCGATGTGGCCGCTACGCCCCACTCCCAGCAGCTGGAGGTCAATACCGCCAGCCTCGCGGATCCGCCGTTCGTACTCCTCGCAATGCTTGGCGACCGCGGACGAGGGAATGTCGCCCCGCGGAATGTGCTGCCGAGACCGCGGGATGTTCACATGGTCGAACAGGTGCTCCCGCATGTAGCGGTGATAACTGTGCAGGTTGTCGGGCTGCATGGGGAAGTACTCGTCCAGATTGAACGTGACCGCTCCGGAGAAGTCGAGCCCTTCATCACGGTGCATGCGGATGAGTTCACGGTACACACCCACCGGTGTCGAGCCGGTCGCTAGCCCCAGGACGGCCAGTCGCCCCACCGCGGCACGCCGGCGCAAGAGAGCAGCGATGCGCCCGGCCACGTCGGCGGCGATAGCATCGTGCCCCGGCAGGATGCGCACGGGAATGCGCTCGTGCCGCCTTTCGTTGGGTGACCCGTTCACGCCGAATGCCGCGCCTTCCTTGACCTTCAACAGTCCCGCGGAAAGCTACGCTCCCGCGCAGAGGCCTGAGCGAGGGCCAGACTGACCGGGCGCTCCCGGACGTAGGTTCCCATGCCCTGCCGCCCGCCGCGCGGCGGGCGGCCAACCCCCACTCCACCTCACCCCGCCACAATGTCATTCCAACCTCTCGACATCGCCGCATTCGCCGGATTCCTCGCGCTGGTTGTGGGAGTTTCGCTGTACGCGTCCCGCGGCAAGCACGACGCGGCCGACTACTTCCTCGCCGGCCGCAATCTGCCCTGGTGGCTGATCGGATTCTCGCTGATCGCCTCCAACATCTCGACCGAACACTTCGTGGGCATGGCGGGCCGTGGATACGACCTGGGCCTGGCGATTGCCAGCTACGAATGGATGGCCGCGGTCACGCTCGTGCTGGTGGGGCTCTTTTTTCTGCCCCGCTTCTTGCGCGCGGGCATCTACACGATCCCGGAGTACCTGGAATTCCGCTACGACGCCCGAACCCGCACGCTCATGGCCGCGTTCATGATGGCGGCCTACGTTTTCGTGGCGCTTGCAACCGTGCTCTACTCCGGGGCGCTGGCGCTGGAATCCGTTTTCGGAATCGACACGCTGGCCGGAATCTGGCTGATCGGCATTCTGGCCGGCGGTTATACGATCTACGGGGGCCTCAAGGCAGTGGTGTGGTCCGACCTGGTGCAGGGCGTGGCGCTGCTGCTGGGGGGGGTGGTGGTAACGGTGCTCGGTTTCCGGGCGATCGGAGGCATCGGGTCGTTCATGGAGCTGGCCGACGGCAAGCTGCACACCGTCTTGCCGTGGAATCACCCCGAGATGCCTTGGCTGGCGGTGTTCATCGGCGGGCTGTGGATCCCCAACATCTTCTACTGGGGGCTGAACCAGTTCATCACCCAGCGAACGCTGGCCGCGCGCAGCCTCTCGGACGCACAGCGAGGGATTTTCCTGGCCGGCTTCATCAAGCTGGGCATCCCCTTCATCATTGTCTTCCCCGGCATCATGGCCGCCGAACTCTTCGCCGATCGGGTGGCCAATCCGGACCAGGCCTACCCGGTGATGATGCGCGAGCTGCTTCCCGCCGGCCTGACCGGCGTCATGTTCGCGGCGCTTTTCGGAGCCGTGATGAGTTCGTTGGACTCGATGCTGAACTCGGCCGCCACCATCTTCAGTGTTGATCTCTACAAACGCCACCTCAGGCCGAAGGCATCGTCGCGGCGGCTCATGGTGGTGGGTCGAGTAGCGACCGGCGTGCTGGTATTGGTCGGGTGCATGTGGGCACCGGTCGTGGCGCGGGCCGGCAGCGTTTTCGACTACATCCAGATGTTCTGGGGGTTCATTTCTCCCGGGATCGTGGCGGCGTTCCTGTTCGGGATCTTCGTGCCGCGCACGCCGCCCGCCGCCGCCTTCGGTGGGATGATCTTGGGGATACCCGTTTACGGGCTGTTGCTTTGGCTGCTCCCCGGGGTCGCGTTCTTACACCACATGGCCATCACGTTCCTGGTGATCAGCGCTTTCATGGCGGCGGTCACGCTACGCCGGGGGCTGGCCGAGCCACGCAGGTTGCCGAAGGCGGCCCACGGCGTTGACCTGGCTCCCGCACCGGGCGCGAAACTGTGGGCGGGGGCCGTGATCGGGGGTGCCGCGGTGCTGTATGTGATCTTCTGGTAGGGATCCGGGTCCCCGGGCGTCAGTCCGGCAGTCGCCGCCACCCCAGGAGGATCGCCGCGGGCAGGCACACGCAGTATCCCGCAACCAGCAGGAGCGGGGCAGCCGAGACGGAACCGCGGTCCAGTAAGAGGTAACCCACGGTCACCAGGATTAGCCCGGCCGCGAGGACTGCAATGTTCACCGGCCCCAGGCGGAGCCGCGTATCGGGCCGGTTCGCACCCCTCCGGTCACGTTTGTTTGGCGCGTTCATGACCTGAGAAATGTCGCCCGGAGGCCGTTTCGTCAACCCTCAGCCCCCGGTCCGCGACGTTTCGCGAGCCCACTCAAGCGCGTCCGACAGAGGGCCGGGAAGCGGTGAGGTGAATTCCATGCGTTGCCCGGTAAGGGGGTGGTGGAATTCGAGCCGAGCCGCATGCAGGAAGGTACGGGGGCCGCAGCGTTTCGCCAGTTCCGAGGCCCACCGGCTAACCGCGCCGGGGAAGCCTCGCTCGCGGCCCTTTCCGTAAGTGGGGTCACCCACCAGAGGGTTTCCGTAGTGAAGCATGTGAACCCGTATCTGGTGGGTGCGCCCGGTGTCCAGCTTGACCGCCAGGAGGTCCGCCGCGGGCCAGCTCTCCAAGCGCCGGAAGTGGGTGCGCGCTTGCCGCCCGCCCGGCAGCACGGCCATGCGGCGCCGGTTTTTCGGATGGCGCCCCACCGGCGCATCAACGGTGAACTGGTCTGCCTTTACCTGCCCCCAGACCGCCGCGATATAACCGCGCGCGACCTCCCGCCGGGCCAGCGCGGAAGAAAGCGCCAAGTGCGCCTCGTCGGTCCGGGCCACCACCAACAGGCCGCTGGTGTCCCTGTCCAGACGGTGCACGATTCCCGGCCTCAGATCGCCGCCGACTGCCGACAAGTTGCCCAGGTGGCCCAAGAGGGCGTTGACCAGGGTGCCGCATTCGTTCCCGGGCGCCGGATGTGTGACCATTCCGGCCGGTTTTACCGCGACGGCCAGGTGCTCGTCTTCAAACTGGATTTCGAGCGGGACGTCTTCGGCCCGCGGGCGGACCTCGCCAGGTACGGGGCGATCAACGTCGATCTGGTCGCCCGGTCGAACGATCAGAGATTTGGCGGCCTGAGTCCCGTTGACGACTACTCGCCCCTCGGCGATCCACCGGGCGGCCATGCTTCGAGAAACCGACAGGACCTGCGCCAGGTAAGCGTCCACCCGGCCCGGCAGGCTGCCGGGTTCGCTGCCCCCGGTCGCTACGAATTGGCTCAGTGGGCTCGCTGGCGTTCCTCCAACCAGAACGAGATGATCAACAGCGTGGCCCCGACAGTCACCGCGCTGTCCGCCACGTTAAACACGGGAAACCGGCTGTCGCCGATGCCGAAGTCAAGAAAATCCACTACGCCTGCCTCAAGACGGATCCTGTCCCAGGCGTTTCCGAGTGCCCCCCCGCACGTAATGGCCAGCGCGGCCAGGCGGAGACGGTCGCTGGTCGGAGTCTGCCAGACAAACCGGCAGAGTAGCGCCAGCGCGGCCAGCGACAGAATCAGGAAAACGATGCGGGAATTGTCGCCCACGCTGAGCCCGAAGGCAGCGCCGGGGTTGTGGGTGTAGGTGAGCCGGAAAAAGTCCCCCAACACCGGAATCCGCTCGTAGAGGGTCATGGTGTTCATGATCCACATCTTGGTGGTCACGTCGAGCCCGACCACGGCGGCTACCCACGGCAGGACGAACTTCCATTTCTGGGCGGACATGCCCCGGGTTGATTCAGCTGCGTCATCCTGCCCGGCCCCGTCCTCAACCGGTGCGCCGCCCGGGTCGGAGGCCGGCAGAGAGAGTTCCGACTCCTCGGCCAGACCTCTCGGCTCAGAAGCCACGTTCTTCCGCCTGTTTGCAGTCGATGCACATGCGTGCGTGCGGCAGCAGGTCAAGCCGGTCGAAGGAAATCCCGTCACCACACTCCACACAGTCTCCAAAAGTGTCGGGACTGGAATAAAGGCGGCGCAGAGCCTCGTCTATGTGGTGCAGGAATCGCCCTTCCTTGCTGGCAAACAGCGAGGCCTTCTCCCGTTCCATGGCGTCGGTCCCCAGATCCGCCATGTGGAACGAATAAGCGGAGAGGTCTCCGCCCAAAGCCTGCTGAGTCTCGGCAAACGACTTATCGAAATGCGCGATGGCCTTCATCACCCTGGCGCGTTCGTCGAGCAATCTCTTTTCAAGATGGTCCAACTGTTCGCGTTTCATTTAGCAACTGACCCGGTTTTTCCGCTGGTTGCACAACGTTCCATAGTGATCGCCAAACGCACACCGTCAACCGCCTCCTCCACCACATACCTGCCCGGGGCCCGCTCCGGCGACTGCCCCACCGTCATCTCCAAAGCCAACGTCTCACCCGCGATGTAGTCCGAAAAGGCCGTCGCGGCAGCCTCAAGCCTGGGGTCGCCCGCAAGGCTCAGGCTTATCCGGTCGGACACGTCCAACCCGGCGTCCTTCCTCACCCTCTGCACGCGGTTCACGATCTCGCGCGCACTGCCCTCGGCCTCCAGGTCCGGCGTCAGCGTGGTGTCCAGCGCCGCCACGTAACCGGAGTCGCTGGCTACCGCCAGGCCCGCCTCGGCCGTCTCGACAACTACCACGTCCTCGGGCTCGATTTCCGCCGCAAACCCAACATTCACTGCGACCGACCGCCCCTCGCGCAGCTGGCGGAGGTCCGCCTCCGGCAGTGACCTGACAGCCGCCGCCACCGCCTGCGTGCGCGGACCATGCTTCGGCCCCAGCGTATTGTATTGCGGCTTGGCCGACAACTTGAGGAGCCCCGCGGCCCCGTCGCCCGCGACAATTTCCTTGACGTTCACTTCTTCCGCCAGAACCGCCGCCATGGACGGTGACAGGCGCCGCCCGCCCGGAGCCACCGCAACCATCGACCCGAGCGGTTGCCGGGTGCGGACGCGGGCCTCTTCGCGGGCCGCCCTGCCAAGGGCCGATAAACGACGGACGTCTTCCATCCGCTGCTCGAGCCCGGGGTCCGCGTTGCCTGCAGGCTGGGGAAAGTCGGCCAGGTGCACCGACTGCCCGCCGGTCAGCGCCCGGTGCAGCCAATCCGAAACAAACGGGGCGAGGGGTGCCAACAGTCGGCTGACCGCCAGCAAGGCAGCGTACAAGGTGCTGAACGCCGCACTGTCGCCGCCAGCGCCGTCCGTCGCCCAGAACCGGTCGCGGCTGCGGCGCACGTACCAGTTGGAGAGGTCGTCGACCACGAAATCCTGGATCGCCCGGGCCGCCTGGGTCAGGTCGTAGGAGTGGCAGGCCCCGTCCACAGTCTCGATCAGGCCGTCGAGCCGGGAGAGCAACCAGCGGTCCAGTTCGGTCAGTTCAGCGCTCCTGCCGGCAGGTTCCCAACCCTCCGCCTCTGCGTAAATCGCGAAGAACCGGTAGGTGTGCCGCAGGGTCGAGAACATCTTCCGCCGGGTCTCGCCCACCGCGGCTGAGTCCCACCGTGTCGGGTTCCACACACTCGAGGCCGACAAGAAATAGAACCGCACCACATCCGCACCATGCATCGACACGGCGTCCCAGGGGTCAACCGCGTTGCCCCGTGACTTTGACATCTTGTGGCCCTTGGCGTCGAGCACCTGGTCGTTCACCACGGCAGCCTTGAAGGGGGACCGATCAAACAGGATGGTCGACAACACAAGCAGCGAATAGAACCACCCGCGCGTCTGATCCACGCCCTCGGCGATGTAGGACGCCGGGAAGCGACTCTGGAACAGATCCTGGTTCTCGAACGGGTAGTGCCACTGCGCCCACGGCATGGCGCCCGAATCGAACCAGGCGTCGGCGACCTCGGGGATGCGGGTCATCTCGCCGCCACACCCCTTCTGCCGGCAGGGCCAGGAGTACCGGTCAATGAACGGCCGGTGCGGGTCGAAATCGTCGCCCAACTCTCCCGCCAGTTCGGCCAGCTCCCGGAACGAACCCAGCACCTGACGGTGGCCGGGATCGACCGAACACAGCCAGATCGGCAGCGGAGTGCCCCAGTACCTCTCGCGCGACAGGGCCCAGTCCACGTTGCCGGCCAGCCACTCGCCCATGCGTCCGCGGCCCGTTTCGGGCGGACACCACTCGACCTGGCGGTTCAGCTCGACCAGCCGGTCGCGCACTGCCGTGGCCCGGATGTACCAAGAGTCGCGCGCCATGTAGAGCAGGGCGGTTTCGCAGCGCCAGCAGTGCGGATAGTTGTGGACGTGCATCCGGCGTTCGTACAGGAGGTCGCGGTCGACCAGCCACTGCCGGATCAGGCGCTCGGTCTCCTTGTCCTTGACGGCGCGCCCGGCCAGCCCGCCCGGCACTGCCGCCAGGAAACAGCCGTCGGGACCCACCGAGTGCCGCATCGGCAGACCGGCCTGCCGCCCCAGGGCAAAGTCATCTTCCCCGTACATCACGGCCGTGTGGACGACGCCGGTGCCCTCGCCGTCAGATACCCAGTCGGCCCCCAGAACGGTCCACGCCGTATCGCTGGTCGCGTTGCCGAGTGCGTCGGGGAAGAGCGGTTCATACCGCTGTCCGACCAGATCCGCACCGCGCATCTCCCCAACCACCTCATAGGGATGGCTCAGTGTTTCTTCGGCCAGGCTCCGGGCCATGAGCAGCACTTCTCCGGGGCTGGCCCCGCCCGGGCCATCGTGGCGGCGGCCCGGACTCACCACGCCCTCATCCGCCGGCTCGCCCCCATCCCGAACCCGTACCCGGAGGTAGGTCATTTCGGGCCGCACCGCCAGGGCCACGTTGCCGGGCAGGGTCCAGGGAGTAGTGGTCCACCCGAGGAGGGCCGCCCCGTCGGGATCGTCCGAAAGGCGGAATTTCACGGTAACCGCCGGTTCGGTCACACCGCGGTATCCCTGCGCTACCTCGTGGCTCGACAGTCCGGTACCGCAGCGCGGGCAATACGGCACCACCCGGTACCCCTGGTACAGCAGCCCCCGTTTCTCGATCTCGGCCAGCGCCCACCAGCCAGACTCGACAAAGTCGGGCGACAGGGTGGCATAGGGGGAATCGTAATCCAGCCAGTATCCGATCCGCCGCGACAGACGCTCCCAATCGCCCTTGTAGCGGAACACGCTTTCGCGACAGATGCGGTTGAATTTCTCAATGCCGAGTTGTTCGATCTCGCTCTTGCCCGAGATGCCGAGCTTGCGTTCGGCCTCAAGCTCGACGGGCAGGCCGTGCGTGTCCCAGCCGGCCTTTCGCGGGACCCGGTACCCCTTCATGGTGCGGTACCGCGCCACGGCATCCTTGATTGTGCGTGCCAAGACGTGGTGTACCCCCGGCTTGCCGTTGGCGGTCGGAGGACCCTCGTAAAACACGAACTCCTCGGCGTCCTCGCGGGCGGCGAGGCTGGCCCTGAAGGTGTCCTGGGCGTCCCACGCGGCCAGGACCTCCTGTTCCAGCTCTTCGTGCGAGTCGGGGATGGGCGGAAAACCGGACATGATCAGGCCCTGCCTGCCGGGCGCGGACCGACCAGGACCGATCCGAGCCGCACCCTGGTGCTGCCTTCCTCTACGGCGATTTCGAAGTCGTTGCTCATCCCCATTGAGAGCGTCCCGCCTTTGAACCGGGGGTCTTGCCTCCCGCATTCCTCCAGAATGCCGCGAGTAGACGCGAAGACGCCGCGGAGCTCGTGTTCGTCGCTTCCGAAGGGTGCCATTGTCATCAGGCCGTCAACCCGCAGCCCGGGCAGTTCACAAATCTCCAGCACCGCGTCCACCGCTTCCGCCGGACCGAACCCAGCCTTTGTGGCCTCGCCGGAGGCGTTCACCTGGACCAACACCGGACAGGTTTCCGTGGTTTCCTCCAATGCAATCCGGCTCAGTGTCTGAGCGAGTCTCATCGAATCGACCGATTCGATTGAGTCGAACAAGCGGACGGCCCGGCGGGCCTTGTTGCGCTGGAGGCGTCCGATCAGACACCACTCAACATCCAGCTTCCCTTCGAGGGCCCCGAATTTGGCTTCCGCCTCGGAGACGCGGTTTTCACCGATGCAACCCAGGCCGAGCGCAGCCGCTTCCCGGATCAGGGGCGCGGGATGGCCCTTCGTGACCGGGAGAATCTCCACGCTGGCGGGGTCTCGTCCGACCCGGCTTGCGGCCTCCGACACTCGGTTGCAGACGGCCGCCAGTCGGGCGGCCATGGCGGGCCGATCCGCCGCGACCGGCCCCGCCACCGAGGTTGTCGTCGCCGGCCCTATCCGGTCAGTTCGTCTCGGATCAGTTGATGACGAATTCGATCGGCATCGTCAGCCACACCGCAACGGGTTCGTCGCGGTTCTTGGCCGGCGTGAATTCCATGACCTCGACGATTTCGAGTGCTGCCGCGTCGAACTCCTGATACCCGGACGATGTCGCTATCGTCTTGTTCCCGACGCTGCCGTCGGGCAGGATGTAAACCGAAACCGTCACGCTCCCCTCAATCCCCTGCTGCCTCAAACGCGGGGGATAGTACCGTTCAAGCGCACCTTCCACGGAGGATCGGTTGGTCAGCGCGGGCTCCACCTCGCGGGCGATGAACACCGGCCGGTCAGCCGGGTCCGCGCCCGGAGGGGGCGGGGGAAGGTCCGTGGGCGGGTTCGCGTCAAACGTGGTTGCCGGGATCGTGACTTCCTCGGAGATCTCCACGCGCGACACCCTGGGGGTGGCCGGACGCCGGATTTGCTGCGGCGGCGGCGGAATCTCCACCTGCGGCGGCGGCCGCACGGCCGTCAGCTCCTCGACCGTCAGGTCAAACTCCTCGGCCTCGAACGGCTGGGAGAACGCGAACAGCGAGAAATGCAGAGCCACCGCGAGGATCACCCCAATCGGCGTTATCGTGCTATTTCGTTTGAACTCGTCGTTCGCGGTCAATGCGACGGTTACGCCTCCCTCGGGCGTGCCGCCGGCCGAACCGTTCGTTCCCTCTTCACTCATGTCTCATGCCTCCGTGGTCTATCGCCGCGCCCGGTTGGCGCGCTGTTCCATCCGGGTCGCAAACGTCACCCGCACGCTCCCGGCTTCCTGCAGTTCTTCGGCAATCAGGTTGATCTGGTCGTATGACACCTGGGCATCGCCCCGGAGCGCAATCACCAGCTGGCGATTGTCGCCGTAGATCGGACGGATCACGTCTGAGATCTGGTCTATCGGCACCAGCTGGTCGTTGATATAGACCTCGCCCGACCGCTCAATCCAGACGTGGAGGATGTCCCTGCGTTTCTCCTCCAGTTTCTGCGACGACTCTGCTTCGGTCCACTCGATCTGTCTTGTCTTCTCGGTGCGGAACACGGTGGTCACCATGAAGAAGATCAGCAACAGGAAGGCGATGTCGGCCATGGACGACGTGGGGATGCCGCTGTCGCTCCCCTGCTTCTTCTTGAAACCGCTGTCTTTGATGGCCATTGGTCAGTTCTCCAGCTCCTGCAGCGAAATGCGTTCGGCACCCGCTTGCTTGACCTCGTCCAGCACGTTCACCATGTGGCGATATGCCGCGCCGGGGTGAGTCTGGATGGCGGCAATCAGGTTGGGGTTGCCGGCGAGTTCCGCGCGCAGCACCGCGGCCACCTGGTTGTATGCCACCGGCTGCACTTGTTCGCTCTCGCCCCGTCGGACATCCACCCGTCCGTCTGGTTGGACGATGAAAAAGATGAGGTTCCTGGCGGACACATCCATGTCTTCAGCGCGCTCGGGGAGCACGATGGACAGACCCTGTTCGTCGTTGAACACGGTCGTGGTCAGGAAAAACACCAGCAGAAGAAAAGCAATATCCGCCATTGAAGATGTCGGGATCTCGTCCGACACTTTCTGCTTGCGCTTCATCACTGCCATTTCGCGACTCCTCGGGTCAGTTTCAAATCTGCTGGTTTGCCGCGGACAGGCTCGTCATGCCACCTTCCGCGGGGGCACGTCCAGTCCCCAAATCAGCCGGAGAATGGCCTGGGCACCTTCTTCCATATCCAGAATCAGCCGGTCGATGCGGCTCACGAAATAGTTGTAGGCGACGTTGACCGGAATGGCCACCGCAAGACCGGTCGCCGTCGTAATCAGCGCGACCTTGATTCCGGCGGCTACCATGGCGGGGTCAACCTGCCCCGATGACTCGATCTGCTGGAAAGCCAGAATCATGCCGACCACGGTGCCCAGGAACCCGAGCATCGGTGCGACATTCGAGACCGTGCGCAGCACCGGCATCCCACGCTCCAGAAAATCGAGTTCGATCACGCCCGCGGTGTTGATGGCGCGCATGATGTCGGCGCCTCCCTTCCCGCGGTCGTCCTCGGTCCTCACCCGCACCCGGTGGAGCCCGTGCGCCAGAATCGCGGCAACGGGACCCTTGGTCGACTCCGCCGTCTCAATCACGGCGTTGATCCGGCCCTCAAGGCTCTCGTCCTTCAGGTCCTCCAGGAGCTTTACCGAGCTGAAGTGAGCGATGGTCAGGGTCCACAGCTTGGCGAGAATGATCCCCAACGCCACAAGGGAACACATGATCAGCGGGTACATCATGAAACCGCCATCCGTGAAAATGGTCTGGAGGTCGTATTGGGTCATGCTCTTTCACCGGTTCTGGTTGCGCTTTGTTGGCCCGACGCCGACCGACCCGACAACTACCCTACAGCTTGGGAAAGTCTAGCGCCCCGTGCCGGGACTGGCAAACGCGGCGAGTACCAGGGAAGGTGGCCCCGCGATGGCAACTCACGAGTCGGAAACCGCCGGGCCTCCGGCACCCTCGGGGTTCGCGGGAACCAGCCTCTCGCGGAGGTCGTCGGGGTTGACGCCGCGCCGCAGAACGCCGCGACGGGCCAACGATACCTGTTTCGTTTCTTCCGACACCACCAACACCAGGGCGTCGGTCTCCTCGGAGAGTCCCACCGCGGCGCGGTGCCGAGTCCCCAGGTTTCTGTCTTCCAGCGGATGCTGGGTCATCGGCAAGTACACGCCCGCCGCCATGATCTGGCCGTCCCGGATGATCACCGACCCGTCGTGGACCGGCGACTGCGGGGCAAAAATGGCGGCCAGCAGCTCCGCGGACAGGTCGGCACGCAGGGGTGTGCCCTGGTTGTCCACATACTCGTCCAGCGAGAGGTCCTGTTCCACGGCGATAATCGCGCCGAACCCGCGTTCGGAGAGCAGGGCCGTGCTGCGGATCAGCTCGTCGGCCAGGGCCGCGCCCCGCTCCTCGAGCCCGGTAATGGCCCGGAAAACCCGGTTGCGGCCGATCCGGGCCAGGGCCAGCCGCAGCTCGGGCTGGAAAACCACTATCAGCAGGAACGCTGCGTAGGTGAAGGCCTGGGCAAAAAGGGATTCGATCAGGTTGAGCCCGAACGCGCCGGCCAGCCCGTAGATCGTGATCACCAGCACAAGCCCGAACAGGATCTGGAACGCCCTCGTGCCCGACCACAGGATCAAGATCCGGTAGATCAGGTAAGCGACTACCGCAATCTCGAGAACATCGAGAAAGTCTATCTCGATCAGGCGGAGCTGGTTCAGCAGCGCACCCATGCGGTCTGCCTAGGCTGCTTCCCGGCGGCCCTGGATTGCCCGGGCCACGGTCAGGGCGTGTCGCATTTCTCTCACGTCGTGCACCCGGACTGCGGTGGCGCCGCTGCGCACCGCTTCCAGCGACGCCGCGATGGTGCCGGCCAGCCGGTCGTCGGGCGGAGTCCCCAGCAGGTCCCCCAAGAACCGTTTCCGCGATACTCCGACCCAAACGGGGGCGCCGAGATCGGCCAGTTCACCAATTCTGGCGAGCAACTCAAGGTTTCCGGCGAGATCTTTCCCGAATCCGATTCCTGGGTCAATGGCGATTTGCGCGGGATCGCATCCTGCCTGCACGGCCTGCCCCAGAGCCCGCTCCAGGAAAGACCGCACCTCGCCGGCCACATCCCCGTAGCGGGTGTTCTCCTGCATGGTTCGCGGCGTGCCGCGCATGTGCATCAAAACCAGTCCAACACCCGTGCGCGCCGCCAGCTCCGCGATTCCGGGATCGTGGCGCAGTGCACTCACATCGTTGATTATCGCGGCCCCGGCCTCCACCGCCCGCCTGGCGACATCCAGCTTGGTGGTGTCGACCGAGATGACGGCCCCTTCGTTCCGTAGCTCCCGGAGTCCATCAAGGACCGGCTCAAGTCTGGACCACTCTTCGTCGGCGGAAACCGGTTCGGCGCCGGGGCGGGTGGACTCTGCCCCCATGTCCAGAATATCGGCACCGTCATTGAGCAGCTGGCGGGCGTGCGCAATCGCCGCGGGGGGGCTGAGAAACATCCCCCCGTCCGAAAACGAATCCGGGGTGACGTTTACGACGCCCGCAATCAATGGCGGATCCAGCGACAGATCGCGCCCTCCGACCCGCCATGAATGCGCCATCCAACTCAGACGGGGGCGGGGGCGGGGGCGGGCGTTACCGGCGGCGCCGGAGCGGGTGCCTTTTCGGGTTTGAGGTCGGCCGGGGCGGGCGGCGGTTCCGGGGGCGGCGGCTCGGCAAGGTCGGGAAGGTCGTCTCCATTTGCCAGCCGCTTGATGTCGTCAGCGTCGAGGGTCTCGCGGTCCAGCAGCGCTTCGGCAATGGTCGTCAAGAGATCCTCGTTCTCGCTCAGCGTGCGCTCGGTAGCCTTGTAGGCATCGCCAAGAATACGCTTCACTTCCCCGTCCACCAGTTCGGCGGTCTTCTCGCTCACCTCGCGACGCTGGGTCAGATCCCGGCCCAGGAACACCTCGTGCTGGTTCTCGCCGACCGCCATCGGCCCCACTGCCTCGGACATGCCGAACTGGGTGACCATGCGGCGTGCCAGGTCCGTGGCGCGCTCGATGTCGTCGCCCGCGCCAGTGGTGATCTTGTCTTGGCCGAGCACCATTTCTTCGGCGACGCGCCCGCCGAACAGCATCTGCAGGCGACCGCGCAGCCATTCCAGCGTGTAGGTGTGGCGGTCTTCTTCGGGGAGCGAGGCCGTAATGCCCAGCGCCCGCCCCCTGGGCACAATGGTCACCTTGTGCAGCGGATCGAGCCCGGGGACCTTCAAGGCAACCACGGCATGGCCCGCCTCGTGGTACGCCGTCACCCGGCGCTCCTCGGCGGAAATCACCATGCTCCGGCGTTCGGTGCCCAGCATGATCTTGTCCTTGGCCAGCTCGAATTGGCACATGTACACCCGGTCTTTGTCGTCGCGGGCGGCGATGAGCGCGGCTTCGTTGACCACATTGGCGATGTCGGCACCCGAAAGGCCCGGCGTACCCTTGGCCAGCACTCCCAGGTCCACGTCGTCGCCCAGGGGGATGTCTTGGGTGTGCACCCTGAAGATGCCCTCGCGACCCCGGATGTCCGGGTTGTCCACCACGATCTGCCTGTCGAACCGGCCCGGCCTGAGCAGCGCCGGGTCCAGCACGTCCGGCCGGTTTGTCGCGGCTACCAGAATCACGCCCTCGGCCGACTCGAATCCGTCCATCTCGACCAGAAGCTGATTGAGAGTTTGTTCACGTTCGTCGTGGCCCCCTCCCAACCCCGCCCCCCGGTGCCTGCCGACGGCGTCGATTTCGTCGATGAACACGATGCAAGGAGCCTGGGTTTTGCTCTGTTCGAACAGGTCTCTGACGCGGCTCGCGCCGACCCCCACGAACATCTCCACAAAATCGGAACCTGACATTGAGAAGAAAGGTCGCTTGGCTTCGCCCGCCACCGCCCTCGCGAGAAGGGTCTTCCCGGTGCCCGGCGGTCCCACGAGCAGGGCTCCCTTGGGCAGGCGCCCGCCCAACCGAGAGAATCTCCGCGGATCCTTCAGGAATTCGATGATCTCGCGCAGTTCGTCTTTGGCCTCGTCGCAACCCGCCACATCGCTGAAATCGACCTTGGGTGTGTCTCCGGTCAGCAGTTTGGCGCGGGATTTTCCGAAGCTGAAGGCCCGGGTGCCTCCCGCCTGCATCTGGCGGAAAAGGAACAACCACAACCCCAGAATGAGAATGAACGGGAGCATCGGCACGATCAGGCTGAACCAGTTCGACCTGGCGGGCTCGCTGTCGATTGCGACGCCCCGGTCGAGCAGGGTGGCGAGCACATCCTCGCCCAGTTCCTGGTTGGGGAGGAACAACCTGAAGTTGGTCTCCGCACCTTCATCACCCGCGGGGGCGCCCCCGCGGGCCCGGGGACGCGGCACCCGGAACTCGCCGATCGCCTCCCCGTCTTCGGCACGGACGGTGATCGAGGCGATGTTGTCCTCGTCCAGCTCCCGGCGGAACTCGCTGTAGTTGAGCTGTGCGGTGTCCCGCTGCTGAGCGTTCATGAACTGGAAAACGGTCAGCGGCACCAGGAGTGCGACCATCCACAGGAGGGCCGTTCGCAGGTTGCGCCCGGGGCGCTGGGGTCCGTCCCCACCCGGTCCGCCGAGCCCGGGCCCCCCGGGTCCTCCCGGTCCGCCGGGTCCCCCGGTCCGGGCCATCAGGCTGTTCCTCCTGGCTGTCCGGCGCCGGTCGGCGACCGTTTGAGTGCGGCCACGTGCGGCAGGTGCCGGAACTTCCCCGCAATGTCCAACCCGTACCCTACCAGGAAATCGTTTGGGCAGTCGAACCCCACCCAGCGCGGCTGCCAACCAGAAGTCGGCGCATGCGCCTTGCGCAAAAGGGCGCAGGCTTCAACCGACGCGGGGTTCTTGGCCCTCAGGTGGTTTCCCAGTGCCGCAAGGGTGGTTCCGCTGTCCACTATGTCTTCCACAACTATCACGTGACGGCCCTCCAACGGGGTCGGCGGGTCATACAAGATGTTCACCGCTCCAGAAGTTTGTGTTCGGTCCCCGTAACTGTACGCAGCCATGAAGTCTACCCGGACGGCCCGGTCCATGCGCCGGGCAAGGTCGGCCGTGAAGACGTATGCGCCCGTCAACACACCCAGCAACAACACGTCATCTCCCGGCGGATAGTGCCCCCCGATCTCCGCTGCCAGCTCCGCCGTGCGCCGGGCGATGTCATCGGCGCTGTACACAATAGGCCCGAGCGAAAACCCGTCTGGCAGGCGATACGACCCCCCACCGGCCGCTGCCAGATCATTGGACAATTTAACCCGGCCCTCCGTCAGCGGGGGCGGCCTCCAGCCAGAGTCTGCCTCCCCGCGCCTGGGCCAGATGCAGCCTCAAACCTCCGCCCAGGTCCACCGAGCCCGGCGATCCCTTTTCAAGGAAAGCCACCCCGTTGAGGGTGCTGCGCCGGGTCAGGCGGCGCCCGCGGTTTCGCGCCAGCTGCCTGAGCATTCTGGCTTGGTCCGAAACGGCCACACCCTTCCAGGCCTCTGCCGAACACGTGCCGTCGCGCCCCAGCGCAGCCCGGAGCAACTCGGCGGTCCTGGCCTCCAGCGCATCGTCCACGGTTCGGCAGTCCCGGGCCAGCCGCTGCGCCGCCGCTGCCCAGGCCCCGCCCGAGGCATCGCTCAGCGCGGGATCCACAGAGGCGCGCACACGGACCCGGCGGTACACGGGGTCGCTGTTGGCGGGGTCCGTGGTCCACCGGATTGACCTGCTCCCGAGGTGTTGCCGGAGCGAGCGGCGCGTGAACCCGAGTACGGGGCGGGCCAAGATCCCCGACCGCTCCCGCATTCCCGCACACCCCCGAAAACCACTGCCCCGCATCATGTTGATGAGCACGGTCTCCCGTTGGTCGTCCATCGTATGCGCCAGTGCAACGGTCTCTGCCCCGGCGCCGGCTGCCGCCTCCCGCAAGAACCTGTAGCGGGCCTCGCGCAGTTCATTCTGGCGGGGCCTGAGACCCGAGGCCCGGCGCTGCAGACACGGCACTCCCAGGCTCCGGCAATACTCGGACAGCCGCGCGGCTTCGGCGCGGCTGCCTTCGCGAAGCCCGTGGTCGAAATGCGCTGCCCGCAGGTCCAGGTCAATATCGTCGCGCACCTCCGCCAGCAGGTCAAGCATTGCGGCAGAGTCGCCTCCACCCGATACAGCCGCAACGACGACCGACCCCCTTGGAATAAGGTGCGGCTTGTTGTCGAGAACCTCTCGGAAGCTGGCGCTCGGATTCAGCCTGGGTCCGACGCCGGCCCCCTGCGAAAATCGAGTTCTTCGGCAACTCCGACGCCAAACTCCAGCGGTGCGGGCTCACCTCCGAACTCGAGGTCGTTTGCATCCGGGCCTGGCCCGCCCGGCGGCTGGCCGGGGGAGCCACCGACCTTGCGGCCGTGCGTCCACACCCTGTCGCGTCCCGCCACGTAGGCCCGTAGCGCGCTGTTCAGATCTCCAGATTTCATACTGTCATCACCTCGGCCTCGCGTTTCTCCAACAGGGTCTGAATCCGGGCAACGTTGTCGTCTGTGAGCTTCTGGAGCTCCGCCATCGCCCGGCGGCATTCGTCTTCGGAGGCCTCTCCGTCCTTTTGGATTCGCAGGATTTCCTCCCTTGCCTCCTGTCGGGCCCGCCGCACTGACACGCGCCCCTCCTCCGCCATCCGGTGTAGCAGCTTCACGAGTTCCTTCCTGGTTTCCTCGGTCGGCGGCGGCACGGGTACCCTGACCAGGGCCCCGTCGATCGACGGATTCAGGCCGAGGTCGCTGTTGCGGATCGCGGTCCCGATGCCGCTCACGATGTTAGGGTCGTACGGCTGTACGACCAGCAGCGTGGGCGAGGGTGCGGTGACATTGGCTACTTGGCGCAGCGGCGTCTGGGCACCGTAGGCGTCCACGCGGAGTTGGTCCAGCAGAGCGGGCGTGGCCCGGCCCGTGCGCACGGTACCGAATTCGCGGAGCACCGCCTCGATGGTTTCTCCCATCGACATTTCGGCAAGTTCCAGTGCTTCGGCAGTCATTGGGGCATCCCTTCCTGCACGTCAACCAGCGGGTGCGACATCAACCGACCAGCGTGCCTACGCGTTCTCCCCTCAGCGCAGCCAACATGGCCCCGGGGCGGTTCATGTTCAAGACGATGACCGGCAGGCCGTTGTCCTTGCAGAGCGAAATCGCCGCGGCATCCATCACTCCGAGTTCCCGGGCCATCACGTCAAGGTGCCCGATCCGCTCGATAAACTCGGCCTCCTCGTCGATGCCGGGATCGGCCGTGTATACGCCATCCACTTTTGTGGCCTTGAGAATGACGCTTGCTCCCATTTCCACGGCGCGGAGCGCGGCGGCGGTGTCGGTCGAGAAATAGGGATTCCCGGTGCCGCCCGCGAACAACACGATCCGGCCCTTCTCCAGGTGCCTGAGGGCGCGGCGGCGGATGTATGGTTCCGCCACCTGGTCAAGGCGAAGCGCGGACATGACGCGCGTATCGATGCCCTGGCGTTCGAGATGGTCCTGCAGGGCCAGCGCGTTGATGATGGTGGCCAGCATGCCCATGTAGTCCGCGCTGACCCGGTCGGTTCCCTGCCGGGCGGCGACAGCACCCCTGAGGATGTTCCCGCCCCCCACAACCACGCCCAGCTCGGTCCCGGCCTCGTGAACGGATACGATCTCCGCGCCCAGGGCGGTGGTGGCATCCGGGTCAATGCCGATCCCCGACGGCCCCGCCAGCGATTCGCCGGAAAGTTTGATGAGGGCGCGACTGTATTTCATGGCTGAAATGGCCGGGCCGGACCCGGGATGAAGCCCGAAACCGCGTCCCGCCTCTCCGGCCGGGGGTTCGTTAGCGGCCGACCTCGAACCGTGCGAACCGACGCACCTCCAGGCCGGCACCCGCCAAGACCTTGCCTACGGTCTGGTCTTGGTCCAGGGCGTAGGTCTGCATCGTGAGCGCATGTTGTTCGAAGAACTTCCGCATCCGCCCGGTCACAATCTTCTCCGCGATTGAGGCCGGCTTGCCTTCCTCCAGAGCTTGCTCCGCAAGGAACTTGCGTTCGCGTTCGACCATCTCGGAGTCAAGATCCTCGGGCGTAACCGCCTGGGGATCGGAGGCAGCGATGTGCATGGCCACACTCCTGGCCACGTCCAGCGACTCCTGGTCGCCCCTGGAAACCTCAAGGAGCACCCCCAGTCCGCCGCTGAAGTGCACGTAAGACGCCAGCGCACCGCCATCTTCGGCTTGGTAGGCAACGCCCCGGCCGATTTGCACGTTCTCGCCCACTTTGACGCGGAGCGCGGCTAGCGCGGCCGCGATAGCGTCGCCGCCCGCCGCATCGGCAAGGTCCTGGCCCTTCTTTACCGCCTGCCCGCTGCCGTCGCCGTTGATCAGGGCGCGTGCCAGGCGGTTGGCAAAAGCTTCAAATTCCTCGCTCCGCGACACGAAATCGGTTTCGCTGAGCACCTCAACCATCGCGGCTCTGGATCCATGGGCAACGACCTTGATTTTCCCTTCGGTCGCCGACCGGCCCACGCGCTTGGCCGCCTTGGCCGCCCCCGCTTTGCGGAGCAGTTCGAGCGCGCGCTGCGGGTCCCCGCCGGCCTCCGTCAGGGCCTTCTTGCAGTCCATCATTCCCGCTCCGGTCCTCTCCCGGAGCTCCTTGACGGCTGCCGCTGTTACCTTAGCCATTCCTCGCTTCGTCTGCGTGTCTTGTTGTTGTCGGCAAAACCCGGGTCAGGCCGGACTCGGGGTCGCACTGTCCTTCTGGCGTCGCTTGGCGATGACCTCCGGTTTCGGCTTTCTGCGCCGCCTCCGGCGGTCCGGCTCGCCGCCCTGCGCCATGCCTCCCTTGTCTGTGGAGTACGTGTACGCCTGGGCTTCCTTGGCCGGTCCCGCCTGCGCCGGGGCCTCGCGCTTCGCCGCCTCAATCGTGTCGGCGATCACGCCGGTAATGAGGCCGACCGAGCGAATCGCATCGTCGTTGCCCGCGATAGGCACCGTAAGCAGGTCCGGGTCCGCGTTCGTATCCGCGATGGCCACCACCGGGATGTTCAGGCGGTGCGCCTCTCGCACGGCGATTTCTTCTTTCCGCGGGTCGACCACGAACACGAGGCCGGGAAGCCTGTTCATGTCCTTGATGCCGTCCAGATAGCGGTTCAGCTTCGCCTGTTCGCGCTCAAGGATGAGTTTCTCTTTTTTCGTGTAGTGCTCGAACGCACGTTCTTCGGCGCCCCGTTCCAGTTCCTTCAAGCGCTGAATGTTCATCTTGATGGTCTGGAAATTGGTCAGCGTGCCGCCAAGCCAGCGTTCGGTCACGAAGAACGAGCCCGACCTGATGGCCTCTTCCCTGATGAGACCGGCGAGCTGGCGCTTGGTGCACACGAAGAGCACCGAGCCGCCCTTGGTGACCGTTTCACGGACCAGTTCCACCGCCCGCTTGAGCTCCTTGAGCGTCTTCTTCAGGTCGATCAGATAGATCCCGCCGCGTTCGGCGAAGATGTACTTGCGCATCTTCGGGTTCCAGCGGCTGGTCTGGTGTCCGAAGTGGACCCCGGCCTTGAGGAGGTCCACGATCCCGACCTCTCCGGTTGTCTCTTCCGCCGTGCCGTTCGTTGACGGGCTGGAGGGCGCGGCCTCCGCTGCTGCTTCCGCCGCCGCGTCGTCGGATCCGGTGGTCTGCACGGTAGCCGTGTCTGCCATGCTGACCCCTACCGTTTCGAGAACTGGAAGCGCTTGCGCGCCTTGGGACGACCCGGCTTCTTGCGCTCCACCACGCGAGCGTCACGGGTCAGCAGCCCCTTGGCACGCAGGGCCTGCCGGCGCTCTTCGTCAAAAGCCAACAGGGCGCGGGCCACTCCCAAACGGGCAGCTTCGGCCTGGCCGGTCACGCCCCCGCCCCGGATGCGGAGCCGGATGTCGTAAGAACCGCGGGCGTCGGTGGCTTCAAGGGGAGATTCAACCACGGCCTGGTGACGCGGCACCGTGAAGTAGTTCTTGAGGGGCTTGCCGTTTACGGTCACCGCGCCGCGTCCGAGCGTCATCGTGACCCTTGCGACTGCCCGCTTCCGCCGCCCGACGGTCTGCACTCTCTCGGGCGGCGCGGGCGGGGTCTCGGACTGTTCCAGCACCGCCGCGGAAACGGGGGTTGGGGCCGTCGCCGGCTGCGTCGTGGTTTCGACTTCGGTCAAATTCAGCTCCTCGTTGTGCCGGGCAGGTTCACGCCCGGGACGTCCTCCAGCGGTGCCGGACCCTGGGGGGCGTGCGGGTGCTCGGGTCCCCCGTAGATCTTCAGCTTCTTCATCATCCGCCGCCCCAGACGGTTCTTGGGCAGCATTCCCTTGACGGCCAGCCGAATCACCCGCTCGGGGTGGCGTTTCAGCATGGTCTTGAACGGGGTGAACCGCTCGCCGCCCATATATCCCGAATGGGTAAAATATTTTTTTTGGTCGGCCTTGCGTCCGGTCAGTGCGATTTCGCTGGCGTTCACAACGACTACGTAGTCGCCTGTGTCCAAATGCGTGCTGTAGGTCGGCTTGTGCTTGCCCTTGAGCACGCGCGCTACTTCCGTGGCCAAGCGTCCGAGCACACGTCCGCTGGCGTCCACGACGTACCAGCTACGCTCTATCTCGGTTGCCCTGACGGAGTGTGTCTTCATTTCGCTGATTCCGTTCCCGCGGTGCAACTGGCATTTGCATTATATGACAGCCTTTAAGTTTATCGGTTGTTGAAACTGTTTGCAACGATGCGGGGACGTGTGTAAGGAGCAAATGAAGTTGTCCGGTTTTCCAACCCGCCGCTTTGCGAGGCGAGCGGAGCGAGCCGAATGAGGCGGCGGCGGTGCTCATGGCGGCGGTGGCGGCGGTCACCGCACAGGACACCGTTAACTCAGATTCGGCCACGGTGCGAGTTCAAGTGTGGAAAAGAGATTGGTCTACAAGCTTCAAACGGCAAGCCGGTTTCACTCTCAACAGACCAATCGTCTCTTTGCAGGACAGTTTGGGATCAAATGCAAGCGCGCGGTCTGCCCTTTGTTTCTAATCCCTGGCAAGTGTTGGAGGGCACGGGAGAGTTCAAGTTGGCCGAAGTGGTGGGGCGGCCCCAACGATGGCTATTGGTACGTTGAATCCGAGGAGTACGCTGTTGAACGGTTAGAATGGAAATCTTGGAGCTGATGGCAGCAAAGGAACCGATCATGAAGACCAACCGAACCTTGAATACCGACCGGAGCTCGCTTGCCGCCGGCGTGGCGGCCGCGCTGATCGCGCTGGCGGCGACCGGCGAGCCGGCCCAGGCCCAGAGGTCCGAGGACCCCCGCGAGTACGCGCGCCTCCTGGCCACCGAGATGCGGAGTCCTCGGGGCGTCATATACGCATCGGATATCGGATGCCCCGCGGACGGCGCGTGGGAGCGTGAGGCGTTTGATGAGCTCTACCGCATGGCGGAGGAGTCCGACTTCGAGATGCGGGAGTCGATCCTTCGGGCAGTCGGCAGGGCTTTAGACCGTGACGACCCCTGCCCGGAGGTCGAACCTTGGCTGCGCGAGCAGTTGGAAAGGGTCTATAGTAACTATAAGGATGAGGCGGAGCCCTACACCTTGGCCTTGATGATGAATCTGCTCTATAGCATGAGGTGGGCGAAGGAGCAAGCCAGCCACGACCTGGTCCGGGACATCGCCATGGACGCCGACGCCGGCGGCTTCAACCGGAATTCTGCCGCTTCGACGATGCTGGACCAGCGGTTCGGGCGCCCGTTTGATTCGGTTCAGATATGGGACCCCGACAACCTGGAGCGGTGGTTTGACGCACAAAAGGCGGTCCTGTTCGAACTCGCGGCCGGACCACCGCTGCCCGAGTTCGAGTTCGGCACGAGTATGTCCATGCGGATATTTCTTGAGTCCCAGGGTCGCAACCTAGACGTGGAGGCGTTCGACCTCGAATACGAGGAGCGCCTGATCGCAACCGGACGCATCCCCCCCCGCTAGTGTAGTGCCGCCAAAGCAGTGTTAGCACGGTTGACCTTAGCCAGGATGTCCTGGACGGTGGCGGTCCAGACGAAGGGTTTCGGGGCGCGGTTCCTGTCGTCGATGTAGGACGTTGTCGCGTGTACGAGCTGGCCGACGGAGGTGAACACGCCGCGGCGCAGCCGCTTCTCGGTGAGGGTGCAGAAGAAGCGCTCGACGAGGTTGAGCCAGGAAGTGCTTGTCGACGAGAAGTCACCGTCCGGGTGCACCTGGAACTTTTAGAGCTGATGGGAGCAAAGGAGCCGATCATGAAGACAAACCGAACCTTGAATACCGACCGGAGCCCGCTTGCCGCCGCCGTGGCGGCGGTGCTGGTCACGCTGGCGGCGACCGGCGAGCCGGCCCAGGCCCAGAGGTCCGAGGACCCCCGCGAGTACGCGCGCCTTCTGGCTACCGAGATGCGGGGTCCTCGGGACGTCATATACATATCGCGCATCGGATGCCCCGCGGACGGCGCGTGGGAGCGTGAGGCGTTCGAGGAGCTCTACCGCATGGCGGAGGAGTCAGACTTTGAGACGCAGCGGTCGATTCTGGGGGCAGTCGGCAGGTCTCTAAGACCTGGCCGCTGCCCGGAGGTCGAGCCTTGGCTGCGCGAGCAGTTGGAAAAGGTCTATAGTGACTATAAGGATGAGGCGGATTCCTACAACGTCACCTTGATGTGGAATTTGACCTCTACCATGAGTTGGGCCAAGGAGCAAGCCAGCCACGACCTGGTCCGGGAAATCGCCATGGACGCCGATGTCGGCGAGTTCTACCGGCGAATTGCCGCTGAGACGATGGTGGCCCAGCGATTCGGGGGCCCGCCTTCTTGGGATGAGATGCAGCGGAACCCCGCCACCAGGAAACGGTGGTTCGACGCACAAAGGGCGGTCCTGTTCGAACTCGCGGTCGCGCCACCTCTGCCCGAGTTCGAGTTGTCCCTGAGGATTGACTTGCGGAGATTCCTTGAATCCCAAGGTCGCGACGTGGAGGCGTTCAACCGCGAATACAGGGAGCGCCTGATCGCAACCGGACGCATCCCCCCCCGCTAGTGCTAACCAACCGGACATTCTATTTGCTCACGACACGGTGCGGGGGCGTCGAGACCGGGGCCGGGCGGCTGCCGGACCGGCACGCCGCGGCGCCTTCGAGCCCTCTTCGCCGCGCTCCCGCCCGGAGCCGTGCGATGCCGCGGTCCCGCAGTTGCCGCACGCGCTCGGACGAGACTCCGATCCGGGCACCGATGGCCCCGAGAGTAACCGGCGAGCAACCGCTCAACCCGAAATACAGGCGGATTATTTCCGCTTCGCGCCCCGGCAATTCGGCCATGCAGTCTTCCAGCGCGCCCAGTAGTTCACCTTGGAGAAGGCCCGAACCCGGCAGTGGCTGGGCTCGGTCGGCGACTATGTCCGACATCGTGCGGTCGCGTTTGGCGAGCGGGTCCTGGAGCGACACGAACAGCCCCCTTCCCGCCCGGTGGTCCGTTCCCCAGATCAACGCTTCCTGGACGCCCTTGCGGATGTAGGCCTTGGCGTAGGTGACAAGCCGTGCACCACGGTCCGGGTCGAAGCGCTCAACCGCCGCCAGCAGGCCCAGATTCCCTCCGCTCACAAGTTCGCACAGGTTCACATGGGGCCCCGCGTATTCCTTCGCGATGGCGATCACAAACTTCAGATTGCTCCTGACCAGCCGGTTCCGCGCCGCGCGATCTCCGGCGCGGCACCGCCTCGCCAGGCGGATTTCCTCCTCGCGGGATAACGGCCCGTCCCGCCCCACGTCCCTCAGATAACAGTCGAAACTCAAGATCAAGCGCTGCCCCCGTCTTCATCGGGAATGACCTGACGTCCCCCTGATACGGTGGAGCTGCGCGTGAACCCGCTGTCATGACCCCGCCCGGCCGGGCGGCAGGCCGGTTACCAGTCTACGTCGATCTGTGCCCTCTGGAGTTTTCCACTGTAGTCGACGTAGGCGACCTTGGTCTCCGTGTAAAACTCGTAGACCTCCCAGCCGCCCTCGCGGTGCCCGTTGCCCGTGCCCTTGACGCCGCCAAACGGGAGGTGGGCTTCGGCACCTATTGTGGGCGCGTTGACATAGGTGATTCCGTTGTCGAGTTCATTGATTGCGCGGAAGGCCGAACGCACATCGCTGGTGTAGAGGGCCGACGAGAGGCCGTACTCGACCTGGTTGTTGATATCGATCGCCTCGTCGAGCGATTCGAACTTGATCACACTGAGGACCGGGCCAAAGATCTCTTCGCAGGCCGACCGGTGGTTCCGGTCCACGCCGGTCAGCACGGTCGGCCGGAAAAAGTGCCCCTTTTCCAGTCCAGGGCCGGTGGCCCGTGTTCCGCCGCACGCCACGGTGGCACCCTGCGAGCGGGCGATTCCCACGTAACGCTCGCACTTTTCGACTGCGGCGGGGTGGATCATTGGTCCGACCTCGGTGCCCGAGTCGAGACCGTCACCCAGACGGAGCGCTTCGGCCCTGGCCTGAAGCCGCGCCACAAACTCGTCGTGAATCCGATCCTCGAGCAGTAGGCGGCTTGTAGCCGTGCACCGCTGACCCGCAGTCCCGAACGCGCCCCAGATCACGCCGTCCAGGGCCAGGTCCATGTCCGCGTCGGCCATGACGATCTGCGCGTTCTTGCCCCCCATCTCCAGTGAGAGGCGTTTGTGCATGCGTCCCGCTGTCTCACCGATCGCGCTCCCGGTCCGGGTTGATCCGGTGAAAGAAATCCCCGGCACCTCCGGGTGATCCACCAGGGCCTTCCCCACTGTCTCCCCCGCGCCGTGCACCAGCTGGATCGCCTCGGGCGGCAGCCCGGATTCGAGCAGAATCTCGGTAAATGTGTTCGCCGTAAGAGGCACGTCTTCAGAGGGCTTCCAGATGATGCTGTTACCGCACAGCAGGGCCGGGAAGATCTTCCAGCTCGGCACGGCCAGCGGGAAATTGAACGGCGTGATGATCGCGAACGGGCCGATGGGACGCCTGAACGACATCGCCCACTTGTCGCGCAGTTCCGACGGGACGGTTTTTCCGAACAGTCGGCGCCCTTCGACGGCGGCGTAATAGGCCGTGTCGATGGCTTCCTGCACGTCGCCGCGTGTCTCTTCCACGACCTTGCCCATCTCCCGTGTCATGTCCCGTGCAATGGCGTCCTTGCGTTCGGTCATGACGTCGCCAGCCTTCTTCAACACGAACCCGCGTTCGGGGGCCGGCATGCGCGACCACTTCTCGAAACCCCGCTCCGCCGAGGCCACCGCTGCCTCGATGTCGGCCCCGCCGGCCCCGGACGGCGGACCTGTTTCCGGGAAGAGGCCGATCAGCTCGTCGGTGTTGGCCGGGTTACGGTTTTCGAAGTGCTCGCCCGAGGCGGGGGCGCGCCACTGGCCGGCTATGAAATTCTGGTAGGTGTTGCTCAATTGGGTCCAGCCCTGTTCCGGCCCGTGGAGACGGGCGGCCTGGTAAGACGGTGGTGTCGGGCGCGAGTTGTCATGGCCGCCGGCGAATGACGACCGCGCTGTCTTGGATGGTCAGGTTCTGGAATGTTTCGGGGACTTGGGTCGCGACGCTGGTCCCGGCTACCTCCAGGCCGATTCCGGCACCCAGTTCGCGGAGCGCCAACGGGAGCATGAGCCCGGGGATCGGGGAAACCCGCAGCACGTTGGCGCGACCGGCACCCGGAGCATCCACGGTGTGAGACAGCTCCCCGGAAACGTTCACCGAATCTCCAAACATCCTTCTGCCTTCCGCGGCCTGGGGGTATGCCTGTTCCAGTGCCGCGAAATCGATGCGACCCGAGAAAGTCAGCGTTGAGTCGCCGAGCGCCACAGCCACATTCTCAACCCCGGGTGGCAGGAATGCAGGCAACGAAAAACGCACCCAGGACTGCACTTGCTCGTTGGTCAAACGGACCGTGTCGGGACCACTCCCAGCAGCCGCGCTACGCCACACCCGTTCGGTTTCCGCAGCAAGTGTTTCGCTCAGGCCCCCTTCCATGACGACCTCTTCACCTGCCCACCCGAACTTCTGGCTGATCCACCCCATGGCACCCCGGAGCTCGGCCCGGTAATACCAGCCCGCCAAGACGACGGCGGCGATGAACACAAGCGTGAAGATGCCGCGGAGGAGCTTGCCCGCCATTTTGAATATCATACGCCGAAATTGCCCCCGGATGCCGCAACATGGCAACCTTCGCCCCTTTGCTTGGACACCTTCTCAGACCGCCCGCCCGTGATTCTTCTAATCGACAACTACGATTCGTTCGCCTGGAACCTGGCCCGGTTGCTTGAAGAGAGCGGCGAAGACGTTGTGGTGCGCCGCAACGATCAGGTGACCGCCGACGGTGTCTTGCGCAACCCGCCCTCGCATGTGGTCATTTCCCCGGGCCCGTGCACCCCGGCGGAAGCCGGAGCCTCAACCGCTGTTGTCGGAGCGGCGGCCGGGGGGATCCCCGTGCTGGGCGTGTGTCTCGGCCACCAGTGCATCGCCGCGGCACTGGGAGGGACGGTGATTCGGGCGGAGCGCCCAATGCACGGGCGGGTTTCCGAGGTCACCCACGGTCGCACCGGGTTGTTCGCCGGCCTGCCTTCGCCGCTCAGTGTGACCCGGTACCACTCGCTGGTTATCGATCCGGCAGACCCCGGTGAAGATGTCGTCCCTACCGCCCGGGCTCCTTCGGGCGAGATCATGGCGGTTGAGCACCGGACCAGGCCGCTGTGGGGTGTTCAGTTCCACCCCGAGGCCGTTCTGACGTTCGGGGGCAGGCGCCTGTTGGCCAACTTCCTGGCGATGGGCCGAGGCCAGAACCCCGATGAAATCACCGAACCCGCCGCTCCTTCCCACGAACTGCCCCCGGGCTACATGCCGGCAGCCTGGCGGGCCAGCGCAGGCGGGCGTTCGGCTGAGCCCGGTGGCCTGTAACGGATAGCCTCGGCCACAGCCCCGACCGTGACCCGACCGGATCCTGACAGATCCGCGATGGTGCGGGCCAGACGAAGGGTGCGGTGGTAACCCCGCGCCGTCAGCCCCAGACGCGTAACCGCGGTCTCCATCAGTGCCATGCTCTGGTGGTCCAGACTGCACGCTTTTTCCGCCTGAACCGGGTCCAGTTCGGCATTGCACACCACTCCCCGCCCCACCGCCTCGCGCCGCGCCGCGATCACCCGGGCCCGGACCTGGGCCGAGGTCTCTCCCCCGCCCGTGGCCGACAGCGCCCGCCAGGAGACCGCCGGGACATCGGCCAACATGTCGATCCGGTCAAGAAGCGGGCCGCTCAGCCGCCTCTCGCTGCGGGCCAGCACCTCGGGCGTACACGAACACTCTCCGTCCGAACCCCCGAACCCGCAGGGACAGGGGTTCATGGCCGCGGCGAGCATGAATGCGGCCGGGAACACGGCCGTGCCGTTTAACCTTGTAATCTTCACCACCTTGTCTTCCAGCGGCTGCCGCAGCGCCTCGAGGGCCCGCCGGGAAAATTCGGGCAACTCGTCAAGAAACAGGACTCCGCGGTGGGCCAGGGACGCCTCTCCCGGGCGGGGGCCCGGACCTCCACCAACCAGCCCGGCCTCGCTCACACTGTGGTGCGGCGACCTGAACGGCCGATTCCGCAGCAGTCCGCCGACCCGCCCGGGTGGAGCCACCACGCTGTGGATGGCGGTCACCTCCACAGCCTCCCGACGGGAAAGCGGGGGCATGAGACCCGGAAGGCATCGCGCGAGCGATGTCTTGCCCGACCCCGGTGGCCCCGAAAACAGAATGTTGTGCCCGCCCGCCGCGGCAATCTCCAGTGCTCGCTTTGCCGAACTCTGACCCCTGACCGAGCTCAGGTCAGGCGGTTCGCCTTCCGAGGCGGCCGCGCCAGTGCCGCCGGAGCGGGGCAGTTCTTTGGGGCGCAGCAGTGCCGGGGATGTCCGGCCTCTCGCCGCAGCTTCAAACACTTCCAGCACATCGGTGAGGCTGCGTGCGCCGCGCACCCGGATGCCGTCGGCCGCGCCGGCCTCTCGCAGGTTGCCGAAGGGAACCAGTAACCAATCCACATCGGGCGACGCAGCCGCGTGCATGGCGATTGAGAGGGCGCCGCGCACCGGCCTCAGGGCACCGTCCAGGCCCAGTTCTCCCACGGCCAGGCATCTCTCGATACAACGAGCCGAAAACCCGCCGGCCGCGGTCAATATTCCCAAGATGATCGGCAGGTCCAGCGCCGCGCCGGACTTCGGGATGTCCGCCGGGGCTAGATTGACGGTGATTCGCATCCCGGGTAGCCGGAGTTTCAGCTGCCGGGCCGCGGCGCGAATGCGCTCCCTCCCCTCTCGGACAGCGCTGTGCGCCAGGCCGACGATCTGAATCATGGGTGTCCCTGGGGTGATCGACACTTCAACCCGAACGGGACGGACCAATAGTCCCGCGGTGGCGGCGGAGCGGACCCTGCTGAGAGAAGCCTTCATGCCTACACGATGCGCGGCGCTGTCAACTGGCTGTCAAAACGGCGCCGGGGGTCGTCTGCCGGTTGTGCCCGACCGCCGGGGCGGAGCGCTGGCGGTGGTAGCAGCCCTGTGGGTGGGTTTCGTGCTCGCATTGCCCAGCCGCGGAGAGGCATCCCGGACCCAGTCCGAACCCATGGCCGACATTGGGCGGGGGGAGTTCACGGTACTTCAGAATGGTCAGCGTTCGCACGGGGAGACCTTCCGGCTGGTCCGGGCCGGCGCACGCCTGGTCGCCGCGGGCAGCCTTGCCGGGACGCCGGATGGAGAGGCCGAGGTAACCCTGCAGGTGGACGACCAGTTCGCGCCGCTCTGGTACGAGCTCCGCCGGGGGTCGGCGGTGAAAGCGGTGGGGCGCAGAGCGGGCGACCGGCTACTGATCCAGACCGTGGAAGAGGGCGGTCAGCGGTGGAAGGAATATCTTTCCGCGGAGATCGGGGCAGTGTTGGAGGACGGCGTCATGCACCACTACGCTATCCTCGCCATGGCGCTGGACAACGCCGGAGGCGCGGGTATCAGCGTTCTCAACCCGTCCTCGCAGTCGCTGACAACGGTTACGAGAACGGGCGAGGAGCCTGAAGGCATCACAATCGGAACTCGCGTACTTGAGGCGTACAGGTCAGATCTCTGCCTCGGCGAAGTAGTTGCAGGACCGGCAGACACGGCGGAAAGGGTTACCCGTTCCACCTGCCTTGGGACCCGTCGGTTCCTTTGGCGGGACCCGGACGGCCGTCTGCTCAGAGTTGTGGAGCCCGACACCGGAAGAGAGGCAGTCCGGCGGCGGGCGGGGATTTGATGTTTGTTGAGAGCTGATTGAGGGGCCCGTGGTAAGGCTTGGTTGTTGTGACCACGGACCAGAACGAAAACGCCGCCGGGAACGGCGACACACGAACCACGGGAGAAGATCATGTCAGAACTAGCCGAACAGGGAGTCACCCCTCCACCCCTTCCGTCCCTTCCGTCACGGATAGTGGCCGTTTTCATGTCGCCCGCCTCGCTTTTCGACAAACTGAAGGAACGGCCGGTCTGGCTCGTTCCCTTTCTGGTGTCAGTGGCCCTGGGAACCGGCATCCAGCTGATTGTTCCCGCCGAAATGCGCATGGAGGTGGTGGAGCAACAGCTTGCTGCCTCTGGTAACGAGGTGACTCAGGAGCAGATTGACACTGCGATGTCTTTCTCTGACCCGACGGGCGTGTTTCAGATCGTAATCAGAGTCGTGTTCGGTTTGGGGATGTACGCCTTCCTTGCCCTGGTTCTGTTTGCGACCTTTTCGCTGATCATGCGCGGGACCGGCTCATTCAAACAGCTGTTCAGCGCCTTGTGTCACGCGGGGTATGTTCCGCTGGCCGGAGCGCTGCTGTCATCGATCTTGATCAGCCAGACGGGAAACCCCGCGGCTGCGATCAACATGGGGTTGTTAACGCCTGAAGGGGCATCGGGTTTTTCCGCGGCCTTCCTAAACGGGATCGACCCTTTCGCTGTTTGGGGTTGCGTGACCATGGGCGTCGCCGTGAGCCGCATATACGAGGGACGGTCCGTGGCCGCCGGTGCCGGGCTCTTGATTTTCGTCTATTTCACGGTGGTGGCGGCCGGCGCAGCGCTGGGAACGGCGTTCGGCGCCGGCTAACCCCGGATCGGCCCAAGGCTGAACCGGCGGAGGCACCAGCCGGAAAAACGAGAAACCCGGCCGTTTCTCGATCCGTAGTGTGGGCCGCGTGCGGACCCCGACAATGACAACAAGAGATTGGTACTGAATGAGCAAGGCAGGAAAACGGACTCTGATTGGAACCGTCGTGGTGGTTGGACTCGGCGCCATGAGTGTCTTGGCCGTCCAGCGCGGACAGGGAGGCGAGGTCGAGGTCATCACCGGCTCCGTCCAGGTCCGTGACTTGGTTGAGCAGGTGTCCACCACTGGCAGAATCGAACCGAAAACTCAGGTGGACATCACGACCGACGTGGCCGGCCGCATCATCGAACTCACGGTGGAAGAGGGAGACGATGTGGAAGAGGGACAGCTTCTCTTGCAGATCGACCCGGCCCGTTTCCAAGCTTCGGTTGACCAGGCCGAGGCGCAGGTCCTTCAGGCCCGCGCGACGCTGGCGCTGCGTCAGGCCACCTACGATCAGGCAGAGCGCAACGCCGATCGCCTGACCGCACTCGCCGGCAACAATTACGTCACTACCGAAGAGCTCGAACGAGCCGTTACCCAGGTTGATGTGGAAGCGCGACAGCTCGAGGCGGCCGAGCACGCGGTGGAACAGGCTGAGGCACGGCTTGCCGAGACGGAGGACGTGCTCCAGAAAACCACTATCCGGGCCCCGATGTCGGGCCGCGTAACCCGGCTCAACGTGGAGCGCGGCGAGACGGCCGTGGTCGGTACCATGAACAACCCTGGCAGCCTGCTGCTCACCGTCGCCGACATGTCGGTGGTGGAAGCCGTGGTCAAGGTCGACGAGACCGACATCCCTGGAGTCAACATCGGCGACCGGGCTTTCGTGGAGATCGACGCCTTCCCGGGAGCACAGTTCGAGGGCTGGGTCTCGGAGATCGGCAACAGCTCGATTGTCCCCATCAACCCGGCCTCACAAGCGGGCAACCAGGCGATCGACTTTGAGGTGAGGGTCACGCTTGACGCGCCGCCCGAGGCGATCCGGCCCGACCTGTCGCTTACGGCCGACATCGTGACCGAAGTGCGCGAGGGGGTGCTGGCAGTGCCGATCGCCGCCCTCACGCTCCGCGATCAGGGCGACGTCGAGATCCTGGAGAACGAAAATATCCCGGCGAACGAACGCCCGGACGTGCTTCGACAGCGCGATGTCGAGGGCGTGTTCGTCGTGGACGGGAACCGGGTCAGGTTCCAGCCGGTTTCCGTGGGCATCGCCGGGCAGGACTACTTCGAGGTTACCGGCGGTGTGCAGAGCGGCACGGAGATCGTGACCGGCAGCTACCAATCCATCCGCGAACTCGAGGACGGCGCGACCATCCGCGCCACGCGGGAGGAAGAAGAAGCCAACGGGACCGGAGGCGCCGCATGACTGCGCAGCCTGGAGAACCAATCATCCGGACGCGCGAGCTCCGCAAGGAGTACGTGATGGGAGCCGAGGTCGTTTACGCCCTGAACGGCGTGGACGTTGACATTTGGCGCAACGACTACGTGGCAATCATGGGTCCGTCTGGTTCGGGCAAGTCCACGTTCATGAACATGGTCGGCTGCCTGGACACCCCCACCGCGGGCGAGTACGCGCTGAACGGGCAGGAAGTGCAGTTGATGAACGACGACGAGCTCGCCAAGATCCGCAACCGCGAGATCGGGTTCGTGTTCCAGACGTTCAACCTGCTCGCCCGGGCCACCTCGCTGCACAACGTCGAACTGCCACTGGTCTATTCGGGCATCCCGGCGCGCGAACGCCGCCAAAGGGCCGTCGAGGCCCTTGAAACCGTGCAGCTGGCTGACCGCATGATGCACAAGCCCAGCGAGCTGTCAGGCGGACAGCGCCAGCGCGTCGCGATCGCCAGGGCGCTCGTCAACGATCCGTCAATCCTTCTGGCCGACGAGCCTACGGGCAACCTGGACTCCACCACGTCGCTCGAAATCATGGACGTGTTCGACAAGCTGCACGACCGCGGGCAGACGATCATCATGGTGACGCACGAATACGACATCGCCGCGCGGGCCGGGCGCGTTATCACACTGGTTGACGGCAAGGTGGAGCTGAAGGTGGATTCGCCGGCGTTCCAGGCTCAGGCAGGGGTTGCCGCGGCCGGGGTCGGCGTTCTCGGATCCCCGGGGAACGTGCTGGGCCAAACCGGAGCGTTGTAGCCCGGTGAAATGGGCTGAAGGAATTCTGATGTCGCTGCGGCAGGTCCGGGCACAGAAGCTGAAGTCCTTCTTCTCGCTGCTTGGAATCGCCATCGGCATCACCTTCCTCATCGCGGTGATCACGCTCGTGGAGGGCATGAACCGCTACGTCCGCGAGGACTTTGCCGGCTCGTTTTTCGGGGTCAACACGTTCAGTGTGATCCAGCGGCGACAGGTGAACACGGGTGAAGTAGACCGTGAGCAGCGCGCGCGGGAAAGGCGCAACCCCAGGCTCCGGATGGACGATGTTGAGGTCGTCAGGGCAGCGGTTCCCAACGCCCTCTATTTCGGATACTCCGCCGCCACCAGTGGCGAGGTCAGGCGCGACCAGTACTCGCGGCGCGGAGTCCGGATTCTCGGCGGGTCGCCCCAGTACGAGGCGATCCACGGCTGGGATGTGGAGTTCGGGCGGGGATTGACGTCGGTCGACGACCGCCAGGCACTGCCCGTGGCCGTGATCGGGTCCCAGATCGCCGAACGGCTGTTCCCGAGTACGTCACCGCTGGGCCGCCAAGTCAGGGCAGCGGGCCACCGGTTCACGGTCGTCGGAGTCTACGAGGCGCAGGGCGGGCTGACCGGGAGTCTGCGCGACGCCGCGATGTTGATTCCCTTTGAGACGTTCCAGCGCACTGTCGCGACCCGACGCCAGGAGGTTGACGAGATCCTGATCAAGGTCAACCGGGTCGACGAGATGGAGCCGTCAATGGCTGCGGTGGAGCAGGCTCTCCGCGTTGACAGACGCCTCCGGCCCTCCGAACCCAACGATTTCTGGGTTCAGACTTCCAGCGACCTGTTGGACGCCTGGGAGACCATCAACAACGTGCTGCTTGTTGCCCTGCCCGGCCTGGTCGGGATTTCACTGGTGGTCGGCGGCATCGTGATCATGAACATCATGCTGCTTTCGGTCACCGACCGCACCCGCGAAATCGGATTGAGGAAGGCGTTGGGCGCCAAGCGGAAAGACATAATGTTCCAGTTTTTAACCGAGGCCTCCACCCTGTCGGTACTAGGTGCCGTGTTCGGGATCTTTGCCGGTATCGGCATGGCGGCGATAGTAGAGAGCGCCACTCCATTGCCTGCCGCGGTTTCGCCCGTCGCGCTTGCCGTGGCGATCTGCCTGGGGCTGGGCGTAGGGATAGCCTCGGGCATCTACCCTGCCGGGCGCGCGGCCCGTCTTGACCCAATAGAGGCGTTGCGTTTCGAATGAGTTTCTGGACTACAATCACCGAGGGTATTTCGGTGGCCCTGGACGCCCTCAGAGCGAACAAGGTTCGCAGCGGCCTCACCATTCTGGGAGTCGCCATCGGGGTTTTCGTGGTCATGACAATGGCTGCGATCGTCACCGGCATCGACACGAGCTTCGAGGAGATCATGTCTTCCCGGGGGGTGACCACGTTTTTCGTGTCTCACTTCGACTGGACGGAGTTCATGGATCCGTCCACGGCCGACGACGCCGAGAACCACTTTTTGAGGCGAGACCCGGTTGACCCCCGCTGGGCGGATGATCTGGCAGCACTGCCGGGCATTTACCGGGTATCCGCGATGGTTGATCTGGGAGATGCCGGATACGAGGCGCGGGTGGGCGAAACCCAGGTCGGCATATCGCTCTACGGGGTGAGCGCCGACTACCTGTCGATCGACAACGGCGACGTGATTCAGGGAAGGTGGTTCACCGAAGCCGAGTACGAGCGCCGCCGGCAGGTTGCCGTGATCGACTCGGCCACTGCCTACAGCCTGTACGGGGCTCTCGATCCGCTTGGCCGTGAATTCCGCATTCAGTCGAGCCGCGCCGGCGCACCGTTTACGGTGGTCGGCGTCTACCGGCGGCCCGCAAACCTGTTTGCCGGGTTTGGCACCCACTGGGTGATGGTTCCGTTCAGCTCGGCCGACAAAGCCCTTCCGGTCTGGGACCGCATGGTTACGCTGGTCGTGCGCCCGGAACCGGAAACCGAGCTGCAGGCCGCCCTCGACGTGACTCGGGCGCGCCTTCGCCAGATCCGCGGACTGGGCCCCCGCGACGAAGACGACTTCGCCATGATCACCCAAGAAGAGATGCTCAGCGTCTGGAACCAGCTCACCGGCGTGTTATTCAGCGTCATGGTCGGGCTGTCGAGCATCGGGCTGATGGTCGGGGGTGTTGGTGTCATCGGCATCATGATGATCTCCGTTACCGAGCGTACGCGCGAGATCGGGCTCCGAAAATCCCTGGGAGCCCGACAACGAGACGTGCTTTGGCAGTTTCTGGTCGAAGCCGCCACGCTCACACTGTTGGGAGGGGCGATAGGAATGGCTTTCGGCGGCTCGGCAGCCTGGGCCGTGAGCGAATGGACGCCGCTTCCCGCCTCGGTTCCCTGGTGGTCAATCGTTGCGGCGCTGGGTGCTTCGGCGCTGACGGGCGTGGGGTTCGGGCTGTATCCGGCCTCGCGAGCGGCCCGGCTCGACCCGATCGCAGCCCTGCGGTATGAATGACGGACGGCACGGTTGATCTTCTTGCCATAGGGGCCCACCCCGACGACGCCGAACTCCTATGCGGCGGGACACTCGCCCGGATGTCACGGGCCGGTTACCGCACGGGCATCCTCGACCTGACTCGCGGCGAGACGGGCACCCGCGGCAGTGCCGAGCTCCGGCGCCGCGAGGCGGAGAAGGCGGCGCAGGTGCTGGGGGTTGCGGTGAGAGCGAACGCCGGGCTTCCTGACGCTCGCTTGCTCAACAACCACGACTCCCGGGTCGCGGTGGTAAGGGCGCTCCGGCAGTTGAGACCACGCACCGTGATCTTGCCCGGCGCCGGCGGGCGCCACCCCGACCATCGGCAGGCCAGCCACCTGGCGAGGGATGCATGTTTCCTGGCCGGGCTCAAGAACTTCCCCGAGAAGGGCGACGGCGATGGAGTGCCAGCCGGGGCTTGCCGGCCGCGGAAAGTTCTTTACGCCCTGAGCTTCCTGGAACATGCAGAGAAGCCGACGTTTGTCGTGCCGATTCCCGGGGATTGCTTTCGCCTCAAGCTGCAGGCGGTGAGCTGTTACGCCTCTCAGTTTTCGGGTGTTGTGCAGGCGGGGGATATATTCCCCGACGGGCGCCCGTTGATGGACAGGATTGAGACGGCAAATCGCCACTACGGCTCTCTTGTCAGGGCCGAATTCGGCGAACCGTTCATTACCGAGGAGACCATGGCCGCAGACGATGTGGTGGCTCTTCCGGTCGACTCCTTCTGAAGGGTTTGCGCAGCGCCCTGACCGGCCGGCGGAGCGGACCCGCCGAAGTGTGGCGCCCCGAGCTCGTGGGGGGAGATGGATGAAGCGGGTTTATCTGGATTACGCGGCCACGGCCCCCCTGCGCAGGGAAGTCTGGGAAGCCATGGAGGCCGAACTGGGTCATTGTTACAACCCGGCCAGCGCTCACACGCCCGGGCGTCAGGCCCACCGCTGCCTTGAACAGTCCAGGGGCCTCATGGCCGATTTGCTCTGCTGCGGCAGGTCCGAGATTTCTTTCACCGGGGGCGGCACCCAGTCCGACAATCTGGCAATCCTCGGATTCGTCCGGGCGCATCCCGGCCGACCGGTTCGGGTGTTGGTGTCGGCCATCGAACACCAGGCCTGTTTGGCCTCGGCCAACCGGGCCGGGGTCGAGGGTGCCTCGGTCATGAGCATCCCGGCGGACGGCACCGGCACGGTGGATCTTGATTGGCTGGAACGGGCACTCGCGACCTCCACCCGGGCAGACGGGGGCGCGGCGGTGCCCACGCTGATTTCGGTCATGTGGGCGAATAACGAAATCGGCGTCGTGCAGCCGATTGACGCGATCGTGGAACTGGCGGAGCGGTACGGCGCATTGGTCCACACCGATGCTGTCCAGGCATGGGGGAAGGTCGAGGTCGACCTGACGCAAACGCCGGTGGACCTTCTGTCGGCCAGCTCCCACAAGTTGGGCGGGCCGGTCGGTATCGGGCTCCTCTATTGTCGCCGGGGCGTGGAGCTGGAGCCGCTCAGTTACGGCGGCGGGCAGGAGCGATCCATGTGGCCCGGGACCCAGAACCCACTGGGCGCCGTGGGGTTTGCCCGCGCCGCGGCCCTCGCCGTCGAGGAGCGCCCGGCAAACGAAACCCGGTGGAACGGATTGCGCAGACGTCTGGAAGACCGGGTGCTAGCTCGGATAGACGGGGCCAGGATCCACGGTCACGGTGCGCCCGCTCGGCTGCCTCACATTGCCAGCGTCGGAATTCCGGGTTGCGACCCGGGTGCGCTGCTCGTCTCCCTGGATCTGGACGGCGTAGCGGCGTCCGGCGGATCGGCCTGCAGCTCCGGCGGCCACGCCGGGTCGTCCGTACTGGAAGCCATCGGGGCACACAATCACGATCCGTATGCGACCGTGCGTTTCAGCTTTGGGCACTGCACCGAAGAGCACGACGTGGATCGGGCGGCTGACTCCCTCATCGGGGCCGCCCGTCGTTTCGCCCGGCTCACGGTCTAGGCCGCCCCCGGTCCGCGCATGATGCCTTCCCACGGGGACCCGTCTCGGACCGTCCTGGCCGCAATGTCGGGCGGCGTCGATTCCTCGCTGACCGCAGCCCTTCTGGCCCGTCGGGGCATGACGGTTATCGGCGTTACAATGAAGACCTTCTGCTACACCGGCAGCGAAGGGCCGTCCCGCACATGTTGCGGGCTTGAGGGAATCGCCGACGCCAAGTCCGTGGCGGCCCAGCTCGGTATTGCCCACCTGGTTTTCGATGTGGAAGAGCAGTTCACCCGCGACGTAATCGATGATTTCGTGTCGGAATACGCTGCCGGCCGGACCCCCATCCCCTGTGTTCGGTGCAACAGTTTCACCAAGTTCGGAGACCTGCTCAGGCGGGCCGACTCACTGGGGTGTGAGTGGATGGCAACCGGGCACTACGCTCGCGTGGAGCGCCAGAACGGCGGGCCGGCCCGGATGATGACGAGTGCCGACGCGGACAAGGACCAAACCTATTTCTTGTGGGGCATCCCCCGGGCGGCCCTGGAACGCCTGGTGCTGCCGATCGGCGGTCTTACAAAGCCCCGTGTTCGCAACGCGGCGCGCAAGCTGGGTCTGGATACCGCGGACAAGCCCGAGTCATTCGAGATCTGTTTTGTGCCCGACAACGATTACGCCGGGGTGCTGCGCCAGTACCTGCCGGACGACCACCCTGCCCTTTCGCCGGGGGAGTTTCTTCTGGAGGACGGATCGGTGGTCGGCGAACACGGCGGCTACGCACGGTTCACGGTCGGACAGCGGAAGGGGCTGCCCGGCGGATTCGCCGAGCCGATGTTCGTGCTCGGTATCAGGCCGGGGCGCCGGGAGGTCGTGATCGGCCCAATAGAGTCGCTGGCCCGGTCGTCGCTGACCGCGGGCGGGGCGAACTGGCTCGACAGCCCGCTGGAGCCTGGTGAGCCGGTTGGAGTTCGGGTGCGCCACCGGGCCCCTGTTGTTGAAGGGACCGTGGTCGGGGCGGACGACGACAGCTTCACGATCGACCTCACCCTTCCGCGACGGGCGGTTACCCCAGGGCAGAGCGCGGTGGTGTACCGCGGGGATGTGGTGGCGGGGGGAGGGGTGATTCTCTCGGCGCAGACCCACGCCGCGGGTGCGCCAACGGTTTAGCGGCGGAGGCCCTCTTCCTGCAGGATGTCACCGATCTTCTCGCGGGCCTCGGCTGACAATTCGGGAGTCTCCACCGCAACCCTCACAACCTGATCACCGCGGCCACCGCCCCGGGCAACGCCGGCCCCTTTGATCCGGAACCGCCTGCCAGTCTGGGTCCCGGGCGGAATCCGCAGCACAACCTTCGACCCGTCCACGGTGCGCACGCGGATCTTCGAACCCACAACGGCCTGCGCCATGTTCACCTTGACGTCGCAGTGCAGGTCCAGCCCGTCCCGTTTGAAGAAACGGTCTCCCCGCACGCTGAACTTGATGATGATGTCGCCCGGCGGCTTCCCGCCGGAACCGCGTTCGCCCTTGCCCGCCAGGCGTACCCGGTCGCCCTCCGTCACTCCCGACGGCACGGTCACCCGGAGCTTCCGCTCTTGGCGCACCTGTCCGCCTCCGTTGCAAGCGGCGCAAGGAGACTCGGGGATCTTGCCGCGACCCACGCAGTCCGGACAGGGGCGCGACACTCCGAAAGAACCTTGTCCGAAGGTGATGTTCCCCTCGCCGCGGCACTCCTGGCAAGACTTCATCCCCGTACCGGGCGTAGCGCCGTTGCCGTGGCACTGGGCACATTCCTCGTGAAGGGGGATGTTCACCACCACCTTGCCGCCCCGCGCCGCTGTCTTGAAGGGAATCTCAACCAGATATTCCACGTTCCGGCCCCGGGTATGCGAGGGGCCGGGCTTTTCCTTGCGGCCGAAGTCGAAAATGGACGAGAATATGTCCCCCAATCCCCCAAACCCGCCGTTTCCGGCCCCGGGTCCGGCACCTCCCCGCCCCGCGCCCCCGGG
>LXNJ01000223.1_pt1 | contig 40896 bp, 34 predicted proteins | sample 809081 | NCBI WGS metagenome assembly LXNJ01 (sample SAMN04870510, study PRJNA318959) | sponge metagenome | biome: sponge; feature: marine sponge reef; material: water | host: Petrosia ficiformis | place: Greece: Milos, Mediterranean Sea | collected 2013-05-29 | depth 5-7 m | reverse complement strand
TGCGCGAGCGCAACCGCCCCGGACATCTCAGGCATGCGGTAGTTTTCGCCCACAAAGGGTTCCAGGGTCGGCTCGAAACCCGGAAATCGGGTCTTTTCCCGAAACAACCCCTGGTCGTGGTAACGCACGGCGCGTTCGTAGAGTTCCGCGTTGTCGGACAACACCACGCCGCCCTCTCCGGACGTGATAATCTTTCCGAACTGCAGGCTGAACGCGCCCAGGTCGCCCCACGTCCCGATGGCTTTGCCGTTGTACGAAGCGCCGGCGCTCTGGGAGCAATCTTCGATCACCTTCAATCCATGCCTCGCAGCGATTTCCATGATGCCATCCATCCTGCAGGGCGTCCCCCACAGATGCACCGGCAGAATGGCCTTTGTCCGCGGCGTAATTCTGGCTTCGATGTCATCCGGGTCCAGCGTCATTGAACTGTCGACTTCGGAAAAGACGGGCACGCCTCCGAGCAGGACGACGGCCCCCGGCGTGGCCACAAACGTGACCGGGGGCATAATCACCTCGTCGCCCGGGCCGACCCCCGCGGCAACGAGTGCGACTTTGATTGCAGCCGTTCCGGAAGTGACTGCCAGCGCATATGCGGAATCCATCTTCCGGGCAAAGCCCTGCTCAAAACGCGCCACCATGTCCAGGCAGTCGGGACCGTAGTCCCTCGAAAGCGATCGACTCTTTATGACGGCCAATACCTCCTGCACCTCCTGATCGTCCAGTACGGAAGCCCCCGCGTGCAGATTTCGCACCGGACTGTCCGAAGGCAATGTCCGATTCTTCGCCATCCCGATTTCTCCCTAGCGTCATGCCGGCCAGGCAGGACGCAGAAAATCGCCGGTTTCCCGCATCCAGCCGGCGAGTTGCGTTCTCAGTTCGTCTCTTGCCCCGCGAAAACCCGGATCCTGCGCGAGGTTTCGCAGTTCATCCGGATCCGCCTTGCGATCGAAGAGTTGATCGGCATCGCGATGGTGATAGATGTATTTGTAAGCGTCGGTCACGACCCCCCTGGTTCGGATCCCGCCCCGGTTATACCCGTTAAACTCGACAAACGCCGCGCCGCCGCCTGTCCGGCCGCCGGTCAGGTCCGGCACCAGGCTCTTGCCCTGTACCCCGTCCATCTGCGGCAGATCCAGCAGATCCAGAATGGTCGGCGGCAAATCGACGTGAGAGCCGAAACCTCCTCGGGAGCCGGGTTCGATGCCCGGCGAGGCAATCATGGCCGCCAATTGAATGGATTCCGCGTATAGCACGCCCTTCTGATAGAGGTTGTGGGCGCCGAGCATCTCGCCGTGATCGCATGTAAAGACCACAACCGTATCTTCCGCACGGCCGGAAGCCTCCAGCGCGTCCAGGACCGTGCCCACACAGACGTCCAGAAACGCGACAAATCCCCAGTAGGTTGCCGTCGCCAATGCCCAGCGCTCCCAGGACCAGCCGCGCACGCACTGCGCTCCGGCTGCGTCTCGAACGGGCCCCGGCAGACCATCCATGTTCTCGCCGAAACTTGGCGGAGGTACCATCTCGCCGGGCGAGAACATGCTGTAATACGGTTCGGGAACCAGAATCGGGGGATGGGGTCCGCCCAGCGAACACCACGCCGCAAACGGGCGATCGTTCGGCGCCGAGCGGATAAACGCGCTCACGTTTCTAGCAATTTCCATATCGGGATGTGCATCAGCCGGATCCAGCCAGCGCGCCGGAACCGGAATGCTCATACCCCATTCGTGCGATGTCCCGTCGTCGGTGGGCGTGACGACGGGCGCCCTCTGATCTCCGTCTTTACCGCCCTGTGCAACCATCATTCTGAGGTGGTCCCTGTACGGGAACCCACACGGCACAAAGTGTGCGTATTCTCCGGACCTATCTTCCCCTGGATGCCGGTTGACATGCCAGATACCCTCGTATCCGACGTGATAACCGCCATCCAGAAGTACGTCGATCAGCAATTGCTCTCCGGCGTTCAGCGTCTCGTACCCGGGGCCGAATGACGTCGCGCCGTGGGCGTGCGGCCAGCGTCCGGTCATCATGGAAGGACGTGTGGGCACGCACAGCGGGGATGCGCAGTAAAACTCCTGGAATACCGCGCTTCGTTCGGCCAACCCGTCGAGGCGGGGCGTTGGAATTCGCCCTCCGTAAGCACCCAACGTCTGTCGCTGGAGTTGATCGCATAGAATCACGAGGAGATTTCTCTTCACCTTCATGTACCTTCCCCGTCCGGCGCCTGCCGGATTCTGAAGACGTTCACCGTGACTCACGCGAAATAGCGCCGTGTGCGTATTCGTTCCGGGGTACTGCGGCCGCGAAACCCGTTCACGGACCCGGTAATGCGATTGCCGGCATTGCCGTTGGGCGGTTCAATCCGTCCCAAGTACCAGGGAGACCGCCAGCCAGCCTCCAACCGGAATGATATTCGAAACCAGCCGCGGGTGCGTTGCAACGCGTCTGTTGTATTCCTGGATCCCCCGCCGGCCGTCTCCCGTTTCCAGAGCTTCGTGCACATGACCGTGACCATTCGCGTTATCGGCCACGATCAGTCCGCCGACCCTCGTATTCTCGAGGGCGAAATCCAGATACACCGGGTAGTTTTCCTTGTCGGCATCGATAAAGACAAGGTCGAACGGTCCTTCGTCCACCAGGTCCCGCATTAACACGGCGCCTTCTCCTACCCGCACGTCAGTCCGGTCCGCCAGGCCTGCCGCAGCAAGGTTCTTGCGCGATACTTCGGCGTGTTTCGGATCTACCTCGAGAGAAACAAAACGTCCGTCATCCGGCAATGCCCGCGCCAGCCAAATCCCGGAGTAGCCGGCGAGAGAACCGAATTCCAGGATTTTCTTCGCTCCGATCGCTTTCGCCAGCAGATAGAGTGTCTTGCCCGATTCCGGACTGATGGAAATCGGCGGAAGCCCTTGAGCGGCCGCGCCGGGCATTACGCGCTTCAGCAGTTCGTCTTCCCGGGCGAATACTTCCCGCCGATATGTATCCAGGTCGGGATACGTTAACTCAGCCACGTGATCTTCCTCCATTCTACCCGCCCGCTTTTGCCATATAGGCGTGAAAATCAATAACGCGCGCTTCATCAGACGCCGCCCCGATTCCTTCCACCATTCCCACGGTTGGCAGATTGCGGTGTCCGCCGAAATCCGGTTCGATGCCTTCCGTTACGTACCGCTGAAACCCGTCCAGCAGGACGTCTTCCGGCGGCGGGGTCTGATCAGGAACGATGACTTCGTCTTCGTTCTTTCCCCTGGCGTGAAGGACCAATCCGGAGTCGGTCATTTCCAGGGCGCCGCCCTCCAGTTCCAGCCGCAGGGTCGATCCGCCCTTATGCGCTGCGAAGGTGCAGAGGTATCCGCAGGTCGCCCCACCCTCAAATTCAATCCACGCGTGGACACCGGCGCCGCCCTTATACGGGCTCCAGGGCGGATTGAAGCTGTGCCCCCAAATCCGCACGGGATCGGCATTGAACAGAAACCGCAGCGTGTCCAGGTCATGGATACCCCGTTCCCAGAGATAGGCGTGTTCGTCTTCACCCGAATGGTGAACACGGTGTCGCCAGCCGTACTTGGTCATCAGTCCGAACACGGGCCGACCATAGACACCCTCTCTAACGAGACGGTTGATCGTGACGTACGAACCCGCGTACCTTGCGTTCTGGCATACGGCTACCCTGACGCCCATAGCGTCGGCTTCACGCACGACCCGGCATGCTTCCGCCAGATTCTTCGTGAACGGCTTTTCCACCAGAACGTGTTTACCCGCCCGGACCGCCTGCAAACACTGATCGGCGTGCAGTTGCGGGGGCGTGATGACAACGACGGCGTCTGCCTCCACGCTTTCGATCGCTTCGCACAAAGACCGGTAGCATGCGCCTTCAGGCAATCCCGATTCCTCCCGCGCCGACCTCAGATTGTCTTCGTTAACGTCCACGAGTGCCACGCTCTCAAAGTCGGTCCGCTCCAGAACGCGGCGAACCGGCCATCTCCCCCTGCCCCCTACGCCAAGGTGAATTAGACGAATTGGCATGCACTCTCCTCGAAATTTCACTCCGCGGGCTCTTTCGAATGAACATCCGGGTTTCGCACAATATACGGAACTCGCCCGGATGCCGCACAATTTTCATTCGCCCCGCCGTCACAGTGACATTAACCTGTTTTATCCGTTTGACATCAGCGTCTGAATGCACTAATCATGTCCCCTATCGGGAGGTTGGTCTCACGTTCAGATCTCAGACGGAGGACTGAAACCGAATGCTCACTACTGTTGATCTTTCAGGAAAACTGGCAAAATCCAGATACAAGGAACTCATTCCGGGTCTTGAACTGAAACTGGGAGATCTTCAGCGAAGAGCCAGAAAGTGGAAGATCCCGATCGTCGTCGTTTTCGAGGGTCTGGAGGCTTCCGGCAAGGGTACCCAAACCAATAAGCTTCTCCTGGCGCTGGACCCCCGCGGCTTCACCGTTTACCCAACGCATCCGGCCAACGAGGAAGAGCGCAGAAAGCCATTCCTGTGGCGTTTCTGGACGAAAATACCCGAGGGCGGGAGAATCGCGATTTTCAATCGATCCTGGTACGGACGCTTTCTCGTGGAACGAATGGACGAGACGATTACTGAACAGGACTGGAATCGGTCTTACGGTGAAATCAGATCATTTGAGAAGCAGCTTGTCGACGCTGGCACGGTTATCGTCAAGTTCTTTCTGCACATTTCCCAGGCCGAACAAAGGAAACGGTTCATGAAGCTTCAGAGCAGCCCGTCGACGGCCTGGCGCGTAACCGACTACGACTGGCAGAAGCACGAAAACTACCGCGAATGCCTGGCGGTGGCTACGGAGATGCTCGAGAAAACTCACTCGGGTTACGCGCCCTGGACCCCGGTTGGGGCTGAGAACTGGAGATCTGCGAATATCAAGATCTTCAAGACCGTAATTGAAGCCGTTGAGGCCCGGGTGCGTCAATTGGAAGATGCCGACCCTGCCGCCAAACCATCTCCGCCAAAGCTCGGAAAAACCCCGTCCGGCCTGCTCAGGAGGGTCGATCTTTCGAAGTCCATGAAGAAGTCCGACTACCGCAAAACCCTGAAAAAGTACCAGGACCGCATCAAGAACCTTGAACACGAGGTCCACCGCCGTCGCATCCCGGTTGTACTCGTATACGAAGGTTGGGATGCAGCAGGCAAGGGCGGCAATATCAAACGCCTTGTGCAGAATATGGACCCCAGAGGGTATGAAGTCATTCCCATTTCGGCGCCCAACGACATCGAGATGGACCACCACTATCTCTGGCGATTCTGGAACCGAATGCCCAAGACCGGACACATCACCATTTTTGACCGTTCCTGGTACGGGAGGGTTCTGGTTGAACGCATCGAGGGATTCTGTTCGGAATCAGAGTGGAAACGCGCCTACCGGGAAATCAACGAAATGGAAGAACACCTGACGAACTTTGGCGCCGTTATTCTCAAGTTCTGGATGCACGTGGACAAAGACGAACAGCTCAACCGGTTCAAGGACCGGAAAAAGAACCCCCACAAGCGGTGGAAGCTCGGGGACGAGGACTGGAGAAACCGGGAGAAGTGGGACGCATACGAAGAAGCGGTGGAAGAAATGATCCATCGGACCAGCACACCGGACGCACCGTGGGTGATTGTCGAGTCCAACTCGAAGTATTATGCCAGAGTCAAGGTGCTGAAAACCGTTACTCGAAAACTGGAGTCGCGCCTCGGCATCCGGCGTTGATCCTATATCGAGGAGAATCCCGATGCATATCAAAAAGGTTGATCTCACGTTCCTGGATGTGCCGTTCACGCCACACAGCAACGAATTTCTCCAATACTGGCTTCCCCAGTGGCGCATCATCCAGATTTGCCGGCTCACTATGGACAACGGTATTGTCGGATACGGCGAAACCGTTCACAACTATACATGGGCCCAGGTACCCGAACAGATCGATAGCCGTATTCAGGGCCGGCCCGCCGCAGAGTTGATGTGGGACGACAACCTGGGCGCAGGCGTTCAAATGGCGTTGTTCGATGCCGTGGGGAAAACCCTTGGCGTGCCGGTCTACCGGCTGCTGGGCACAAAGGTCCGGGACTGGTGCCCGATTTCCTGGTGGCACATGGACATGCCGGCCGGGGACTGGGCCGAAGAGTGCCGTCAGGCCGTGAACGCAGGATATATGAGCGCCAAACTCAAAGCCCGGCCCTGGTTCGATCTGCACGCATCGGCGCAAGCCGTACAGGAGGTGGTCCCGGACGGGTTCCATCTCGACTTTGACTACAACGGAACGCTGGGCAATTCGGCAAACGCCGTACCTCATCTGAAGGAATTGGAAGCCTATCCCGAGATCGCTATGGTAGAAACGCCGATTCCCCAGAACGACGTGGCGGGCAACCGCCAGATCCGAACGCGTTTCAATCGGCCTCTCGCCATGCATTACGGAAATCCGCCCGCAATCACCGCTCTGAAAGAAGACGTAACGGACGGCTTCGTGTTGTGCGCGGGCGCGTCACGGTTGTTGAGGCAGGCCGCCGTGTGCGACGAAGCCAACAAGCCCTTCTGGCTGCAACTCGTCGGCACGGGGATTACAACGGCATGGGCCGCGCACCTCGGCGCGGTACTGCCGCAGGCCAGATGGCCGGCCATCACCTGCATGAACATCTGGGAACACGCACTGATCGACGCGCCTCATAACGTGCGTGGCGGATTTTACAGGGTGCCCGAAGCGCCGGGTCTGGGCATCGACGTCGATGTTGCCGCGTTATCGCAATATGCAGTCTCTCACGCGTGGGTCGACCCACCCCGTCATCTCTACAGATACGCCCGTGCCAATGGAGAAATCACCTGCTACGCATGCAGCCGGCAGGACCTGCACCGGATATACGTTGAAGACGCGCAGCCGATTTCAGAACCCGGCTCGATTCTGACGGTTGTACCCGACGACGGAAGCGAAGGATTCGACAGCCGGTACCGGGCGGCCTCCCGATCGCCGGTCAGGGAAAATGCCCGGCCCTGACGATTCGACTCCCCTGTCCGCCAGCGGATATAAACCCAAAAGGGGCTTCCTTTATGGAAGCCCCTTTTGCGGATAAACACGTGTACGCGGATCAGTCAACAAAAGCATCGTATATGGCGCGAACAGCGCGCTTGTAGTCCGCTTCTTCCACACCGACGATGATATTGATTTCGGATGCACCCTGATCGATCACCCGGACGTTCACGCGTGCTTCGGCAAGCGCGGTGAACAGACGCGCGGCAATGCCGATTCGCTGTGACATGCCTTCGCCGACGGTTGCAATGAGCGCCAATCCCTGCAGCAGTTCCACCCGATCCGGCTGCAGGATCCGTTGAATATCGTCGACGAGGCGCTCGCCTTTCCCGCCCAGCTGGTCGTCCCGCATGATCACGGACATTGTATCGATCCCGGACGGGGTGTGTTCGTAACTGATATCGTGCGATGCCACCACCTCGAGCACCTGCCGGCCGAACCCCTTCTGCTGGTTCATCATTGCCTTTTCGATAAACAGCATCGTAAATGCCGGCTGTCCGGCCACACCGGCAATGAGATCGTCTGTCAATTCCCTCCGGGCCAGGATGCGGGTTCCGCGATCCCGGGGCCGGTTCGTGTTGCGGATATGGATGGGAATTCCGGCCGCCCGTACGGGAAACATGGCCTCGTCGTGGAAAACGGATGCGCCCATATAAGCCAGTTCCCGAACCTCGCGATACGTGATTTCACGAACCGGCCGCGCATCCGGCACCAGGCCCGGATCCGCCATCAGCAGACCGGATACGTCGGTCCAGTTCTCGTAGACCTCTGCACCGACGGCCCGCGCCACGATAGCGCCGGTGATGTCGGAACCGCCTCGTGAAAACGTCCGTACCGCGCCGCCGGGATCGCTGCCGTAGAATCCGGGTACAACGAACATCCCGCTACCGTCGACCCGATCCCGGATAAGGCGGTAACTTGCAGGGTCCAGTTCGCCGTCCGCACGAAAACGGATGGCTTCCGCCGCGTCGATGAACGTTGCGTCCAGATAATCGGATATCACCTGCCCGCACAGATACTCGCCCCTCGAAGCGACAAAATCCCGTGACGCTCCATTGTCGATATTCACTTTCAGTTCGTCGAGCAACTGGCCGATATTGAGCGAGATACCCAGTTTTGCCACCAGTTCTGCGTATCTTGTGCGTACTATTGCGTAGGGTTGGGAAAAATCCAGATTCTGCCTGGCCAGTTCGTGGCACAGGTAAAGCAGGTCCGTAATTTTCGTATCCGCATCGTTGCGCTTGCCGGGCGCGGAGGGTACGATAAGACGCCGTCGTGAATCGGATTCGATGATCTTCTTGACCTGTGACACCTGCCGCTCGTCGGCCAGCGAACTCCCGCCGAATTTGCACACGACCGTTCCCATACCCCGCTTCAACCTCCTTTCGGCGCCCGGTCTCCAACCGGCATTTCTCGTTGCCGACTTCGGTTGCGGGCGCCCGCGATACGCTATGCGATTGACCCCGACGTTACGCGGGATTCCGCTTCTGATACAGGCGAAGCTCCTTCAGCAACTCCCTCGCGGGCGTGAGACCCGGGTCAATCCGCAGCGCCTCATTCAACGCGTCGATCGCATGTTGCAGATCCGATGAATCATTGCGCCGCTCGGACAACCGCCAGAAGCACAGACCGATAACGTGATGCGCCCTGGCTCTGTCTTCCTTCCCGAGGAACTCATAGTCCAGCGCTTTCCTTGCCAGGTCGACGCCTTCCTCGTAGCGTGCGGACCTGAACGTGTAATACGACGCGAATACCCTGGCATGGGCGATCGCGTCGTCTCCGACCCCATATTCCAGTCCCCGATTCACAATCCGAAGCGCTTCGGCATAGCGTCTGGCGCTTTCCAGCATCCGCGCGACGTCGGTCGCCTGCCGGCACAGTTTGTCACGCCAGGCCTTGTCGGTCTCGGTTGGACGAAACTCGTACTTCGACCAGAGGCTGTCCTGCAGCCCCCAGACGCTCAGCACACTCTGTATGATCCAGGGATGACCCGTCGTTGCGCCGGATCGGGCATTCAGGTAGGAATTGTTGTAATAATGTCGACCCAGCGCACGGACAACCGGCGGGTAACCCGGCGCAACAGAATCCACACGGGAATACAGTGGGACCCATTGGCCTTCACCGAGGGAATCCGCTCCGGCCAGCAATGCCTGAGCCCTCACCAGCTGCCCATGCCGCTCTGACGCCTTCCTTCCGGACGGTGTATCCCCGTATTCCTCCGCAATCCCGGCGTAATGTTCGATCGTCTGCGGCAGGGATTCCACCCGTTCCTCGAGGTCTCTGAAAACGACATAGTACAGTCGCTGTGCCTTCTTCTCCCTGCGCGCGGCTTCGTTGTCACACCCGGCACACATTGCAAGACACAGGATGACTGGAATCACTCTCGTCATTACGTATCGCTCCCCGGTTTTAACCCCAATCTGAAAAAACAACAACTCGGCAATGAGACGAAAACCCCTGAAACGGGGCGTAACGGTCGTCAAAAGGGAAATTCTTTCAGTTCACGTCCGGTCACCTGGTGTATCCTGGTAATCAGAAGTTAAATCGCCTTTATCTACTTAGATATATTCGGTTTTACTTCCCCGAAGAAGTACGAATCAAGGTTTAACTCCGGCGCCATGAATTGATGCAGTCTGACAGGCGCCGGTGCATTTCGTTCGCGTCGTCTCGAGAGCTGTTGTATTCCAGCAACCTTAATACAACCTGGCTACTCGATGTCGGCTCGAATCGGCATCTCCAGTGCACCCTTCCGGCTGATTTTGTCGATTAATCTGCGGTTGAACTCCCGAGCCGTATGGTAACCCTGAATCTTGAGCTGATAGTTCAATGCAATGGCTTCGGCAATGACCGTGATGTTCTTGCCCGGATAGATAGGCACGGTCACCTTTGGAATCTCCACGTCTAGAATAGACACCCAGTCCTCTTCCAACCCAACGCGCTCGTAGGATTCGGTCTCGTCCCATTCCACAAGCTGAACCACGACCTCGACCCTTTTCTGAATTCGAAAAGCGGCGATACCGAACATGTGCCTGACGTTCAGAATGCCGAGACCGCGGACCTCCATGTGATCCCTGAGCGTATCGCCGCAGGTGCCAACCAGAATCCCCTGGAGCTTTCTGGACACCAGCACGATGTCGTCGGCAACCAGGCGGTGCCCGCGCTCGACGAGGTCCAGCGCAATTTCACTCTTGCCGATGCCACTTCGACCGGTAAACAGAAGACCGATTCCGTAAACATCGACAAGAGATCCATGGATGGCGGTGCGGGGCGCGAATACGTCGTCCAGATAGTACGAGAAGAGATGCGAAAATTTCGTAGTGGAGAACGGAGTGACCATCAGCGGAATCCCGCGCTGTCCGGCCAGATCCACCATCGTCCGCGGCACCTCGTTGCCGTCTGTAACCACCACACAGGGGATATCGAATTGAAACACCGTCTCGAGTACCGTGCGGAGTCTGCGGGTTGACAGGCCATCGAGGTACAACATTTCCGAGTTGCCCAGTACCTGTGCGCGATCGAACGTAAACAGACCCACAAATCCGGCCAGCACGAGACCGGGTCGGTGCACATCGCTGGACGTCAGCGCCTTGTCGGTGCTGCCTTTGCCGGCTATCAATTTCAGGGCCAGCTTTTCGCCGAACTGTTCCAGGACTTCGGCGATTGTGATTTTCTGCACACGACGCTCCGCGGCTGGGCGTGGCGGCGAGCCCGATGACGAGGTCTGCAAAGACAGAATCCGTATGCCCCGGGCTACGCCGGTCTATCTGCAGACCAACGCGTATAACCTGTAAAATAATAGGTTCTTGCAGGATGCGAATATATACCAAAACACCAGACCTGTCAAGACGTTGGATTACATCGATAAGGGACTTCGACCTTGACTTGGTACCGGCCAGAGGCTATACTCCGTACACGGTTTCACCACCGCGACAACCGGTCAGAGGGAAACGAGTACCGCTCATGCAAGTCATCGCCAGCATCTACCTCATCTACGTCATCTGCCTGGTCTGCCGCAACCTGTTCGTACGACGGAAGCTTGCCGCGCCACTGGACAGTCTGCGCGCCAGTCACCTGCATTTTGTTCCGATCGGGATCGCCGCGGGCGTCGTCCTCGCAACGGACCACGACCTGGCTGCTGTCGTCGAAGGCATACAAAGAGGACTCCTGGGCGTCATTCTGGTCTGGCTTGGTATTGTCACGGGTCTCCGGTTCGATTTTCGGCGCCTGGGAAGGCGAGCGTCGCGGCACCATGCGCTTGAAGGACTTCAGGTCGTGGGAACGGCCGCCCTGGTCTTTTTTCTCGCCCTGTTGTGGCGACCTGTGTTGCGATATCAAATGGGCATTGCGGCCGAACCCGCCCTTGTTGCTTTGCTGTTGGGCGTGCTTGCATGCACGCTCCGAATGCCGGATCGGATTTTTTACGTCCGATCCGTTCTTGTAACGCCCGACATCGATCAGGCGCCGGCCGGACCTCTCATCACGAACGCGGTTGGGATGACGCTCCTTACGGTCCTGTACCCCTATTGTGCAGGCGTCACCGTGATGGAAGTAGGGCCGTTCACATTGGTGAGTACCAGCAGTTTCTGGGCGTTATACGCGTGTGCGGGAATACTTCTGGGGCTGCTTCTTACATTTGTCTTCAGCACCTTTCAGGAGGATGTCGTGTGTGCGATTATTGCGGCCGGTACCGTCGCGACGTTCGGTGGACTCTGCGCAGGAAAGGCGATTCCCGGGGTTATCGTTGGATTCATTTCGGGCGTATGGTTCATCAATACGACCACCCGGCGCCGCGATGCGCTTGAAATACTGGAGAAAATCACCGGTATCGTGCAGCCCGTCTTTTTCCTGGTTATCGGCGGCCTGCTTGCAACACAGAACCTGACCGTCTTAAGATTGACCGCTTTCGCCTTTCTGTTTCTGGTCGCCAGAAGTCTGGCGAGGGGAATCAGCCTGACGGTTGCCGCCCGGCTGACCCGCTGCTATCTCTCGCTAACCGAAATCATCGGCTCAGCGCTCAGGCCGCTCGGGACGTTGTCTGTTGCACTGGCGGCTCAGCTGCTCCTGCTGGATTCGGGGCCCAACCTGTACGCACTTATCGCCGCTGTCCTTGTTGCGGCAGCAATCGGCCAGGTCTTACCGTTGCCCAAACCTCGAGACGTTTCCGCCTGAGGCGAAACGTACGGAAGACAACTCATGAGGCGGTTTCTTATCTGCGTTGTTTTGTGCGTGGTTGTGTGGGGTGCCCAACACGACTTTCCGCATTCGATCCGGCCCGTGGTATATGTCGGACTCATGCTGGTCGTACCGCTGACGCTGGCGGGCACGCTGAAGGGCTCAGGCATTCCCATCCACGTTGTACCCCTCGTGCTGGGATTTCTTGCCAGCGGATTCGGAATCCGGAACACGGATGCATTCGTTGCAACTTCGCCACTTGCCGAACTTGCCCAGGTCTGGGTAGGCCTTTACCTCGGAGCCAGTTTCTCCTATCACAGATTCTTCAGCAAGAATCTCGGTGTGGTCGCGATTATCTCCCTGGGCGCAACACTCGTCCCGGCCTTTCTGGCGTTGTTTTTGTTGTTGGATTTCCCGGTCGTCCAGGCAATTCGCCTGGGACTGCTTGCCGGGATGTCCGGACCGATGATCACGCTCATCTCCCAACCTGATCGACGGGAGGCCCTGTCCTTTTCGGTCCTGGTAACAATGTTGGGGCTTTCATTCTGGTTCCTCGCCGACCTCATCGTGCGCACACCGGGCCTGTACCGGGCGGTTCCCTGCGCAATAATGTGGGCGGTGGGCGTCGAGCTCATATCGAGGATAACTCACACGGTCAGAACCGGGAAGGGCGGACCGGTTCTGTTTGGCGCAATCGTGGCGACGCTTTTCATTTGTGCTCGAGCGATGCATATATCCCCACTCTTTCTGTCGCTCGTAACAGGTGCAGGCGTGTCCGTCAGGTCGGGGAGGTCCGGATTCGCGCTGAGGGGAATGGCGCCGATGTCGGCCCCTCTCGCACACGTCGTACTCACGTATTATGCGGCTGGCCTTGACTTTGGGGGCCTTTTTGAACTGTCCGCGCTCCACTGGAAGATTCTGGGCATCTATGTGGCCGCGATGCTCCTGGGCAAGACCGCCGGCGGACTCTCCGCCATGCGTTACGCCCGCTTTTACGTTCGAGACTGGTCGCAGTTGCTCCCTCAGGGGTTTTTCGTATTTGTTTTTCTCCACGAAGTGTTCCCGCCGGTGATGGAGCCGGCAGCGCGCAGCGGGCTGACCGCCGGGGTGGTCCTCATCTGCGGCGTTGCCATCCCCCTGATGACGTCTCCCATTCTCTTCCTGTACGAACGCATGGATCGCAGGCGTATTCAGGATGCCTCGAGATCGACAGGTTCCGAGGAATCAGAAAGGCCATCCACAGGCGGGATGGCCGGGTTACTCTAAAACACAAAATCCACTCACTGCTGCCAATCGGACGCTAATCCAGCCAACCGGACAAGGAAAACGTCTGAATGACAAAACGTTCCGACGCCCCATGTGCGGTCACGTCGCCCCGTCTGCCAAACTCAACCACGTAACGAAAACTGCCGGCCCCGCGGGTCTCGAACGGCAGTGAAATACCCAGACTTACGCCGAGCTCACCGATCTGCGAGTCCCCGTCGGTTTTGAAATAGAGGGACCGATAGTGAGCACCCGCCGTTAATTCGATTCGTCGACGCGTACTGCGGCTGTCCGGGTCGCCGAGTCTGTAGAGAATTCCCCCCGCCAGGTCCGTGGTATTGTAGCGTCCTGACTCCGTTTTTTCCCAGAAAGCCCGCTCGTAATCGAGCGCCGCCAGCCAGCGATACCCCGGCCGGTATGCCAACCCGACACCGATACCGGCCGGCATTTTCAGATCCAGCGTTGAACGGGTCTCCTCTTCGAACCCTATTTCCGCGAAGAAGTTCCTCAAGATGCGTGTCTGCGTGATGGTTGTGGCAGCCCGGAACGCGGCGCCAAAGAACCATCTGCTGCCCGGGTTGTATACGGCACCAAGCGCGGGCTGCGTCCCACTGTGCGTACGTACATATCGATCCTCGCTGTTGAGACGTTCAGGTATCTGCCGGTTATTGGCGTCCAACAGAAAAGATCCGGAATCTCCGTCTGTCCCACTGGAACTGAAATCTTTCGTCCACGTCTCCTTGATTGTCCCAATTGAAATGATATTCAGGTTTCCGCCCAGCATCAGACTGCCCCATCTGTGTGCAACACCGAAGGTTAACGCCTGTATTCCCCCCGTTGCGTTCACCCGCAGCTCGTAGGGAACCGCTGTGGCGCCGACGACGCTGACGAGGTCGAAATCCAGGTCCGTCAAGGGCTCCAGGCCCGCGCCAAGGACAGTACCATTCCGAATGGGCAGCACAATCTGGAATGCGCCGATATCACCGTCGGAGACCACGTGCCGCCGTTGCCCGTCATTAAGGGAACGGCGTTGCACAAAGAAGCGACTCTGAAGGCCGGCGCGCGAGAATGCTGCCAGAAGCGCAGGGTTTGCCGAACTGAAATTCTGGCTGTCGGCCAGCGCCCGGCCAGCGCCTCCCATACCCCTGGCTCGCACGTCGACACGACGTTCGGTATCTCCGACGCCGTTGAAGGAGAAGATTGATTTCGCGGCGGGCGAGTCCACCCACCCGCTGAAAACAAGAAAGCCGAGCAGTGCGACCTGAACTCTGCCGAAATGGTTCACGGGACTCCTCTCAAAAACGCATCTATGGATCGGGGGGGGTTGAGTAGATCAACTTCAACATCGGATTATGGAACACGACCCAGTTGACGTCCCAGTTTTCGCGATCGGTAATCGGGGTGCTCAGCGCGAGGCCGAGATTGCGGGTCGTTCCCGAGAGCCAACCCTGGACGACGGTCTGGTCGATGGCATAGGATGCCTTCTGCTCATCAAACCGCCACGAATTAACCAGGGAAAACGTCGTATCATCCGTAGCCGAATTGATATTGATCCGTTCGACTGAAAATGTCAACTTTCCAAACATCGATTGCGACCGGTCATAGTTCAACCACAGCTCCGAAGACGTAATGGTCGCACCCCGAGGAATGCTGTCGGGAAGGTCGAAGCGAAATACCGGGCTCAGCCGAACAATAGTAGCCAGAACCAGCATCCCGGGTTCGGGTCCGTCCCTCGCCGCCCAGTAGGTATCTGCGGATACATTTGCCACATGCGTGAATGTATTGCCGCCCATGGAATAGGTCAGACGCAATTCTGGCATCCTGTTGACGTTTTCAGGCAGGTTGTCGTCTCTCGATACCAGACTTGTGAAAAACCGGGAACCCGCGGCGGGCTGCAGGAGCAATTCTACCGACCCGCCTTGAGGATCCTCGCGCATATTGGATATGAGGTACTCTGGCGGCAGATCGATCTGGATGAGGCTGTCGCCCAGAGACTGCGCCGTCGCCCCGTCGATTACGGATGACGCAAACTGCACAGCGGTGTGGTTAAGTGTATCTGCAAACGCGTCCAACTCACTCCACGCCTGTTCGGGAAGGTGTACCTGAAGTTGCTCCAGACCTCTTGTGGGCTCACGTTTCCAGATTCGCAACTGAACGGTCTGAACATTCAGAGTCGCTACGCCGGCGCCGGCAGCCGAAATCAGGGAATCCGGATTCAGACGGACACGTATCAGCGACCTCAGTACGAGACCACCCATCCGTCCGACCATCAGCGTGTCGCTTTCGCCGAAAGCACGACCGAAAGTACCCTCGAATCGGGTCGAGCCGCCCCGGGAGGGCAGCAGTGGCAGTTCGACCACCCGGCCCTGCGCCCGGGTAATCAGATCGGAACCGACCGGATTCTCCTGTCTATTGCCGCATCCTGACAGCAGCGCCGCAATCAGTACGGACGCGCATAGTTGATGCCGACCCATGTTTACGTACCTCGTGACCTGTCCATTCCCAATGAATCCGGCTCTCCACATCCTGTAACGCCCGATTCAATGATTCGTTCCTGTCCGATCACCTGTGGAACCGGCAGACCAGAGATCCGGTTCACGTCGCGATCCAATATTCGCTGATATCGAAACCATCGTCCGGGATTTCTAATCTCCATCCTTACGCCCGTTTCGACAGATGCCGAGGATCGTTTTATAATCTCCCCAACTCGGGCAGCACCGCCATCCTTCCACCTGGACATCCCGTGCCAGTGCGCCGAAACAGAAAGTCAATGGACCCGATCGATCAGAATGTCGGCCTGTTGTTCACCGGCGGCAATCGGATTCTTCGCGCACGCGCCCTCCATATCGCCGGGTTGCACGCCAACAAAGCCATCCCGGTCGATTTTGGCCACCATGTACATCTCGGGGATCTCAGCCAGAACAATCCCGTCTCCAAACATGCGCGCGACGTCTGATTGAGTAAGGGAGTAGTGGTATGGGAGCGTGGGCATACGCATGCGCTTGAGGGCGTACGGGGGACCTCCGTCGGCCCTCTCACGCGCAATAATGAACAGATAGGCGCCGTCGGGGATCCTGGACTGCAGTTCCGGCCTGACCCGAATGGTGCCGCGTACTGTCTTTCCGCCCGGCGCTTCGGAGGGTGTTCGGGCCGTCGCGACGGGTGGATGCCCCGCCGGCAGGAAGGGCTGCCGCGGCTTCGGCGGAGGATGCGCACCCTCCCTGTAGTGCTGATCGCAGGCGCAGAAGACCAGCAGCCCTGCCAGAATTCGAAAGAAACGTGGCGAATGCATCATGAGCTGGTGTCGGACAAAAAACCGACCGGACTTGCACAAGACGGACCGGAAACGCCCAGTGATCCCCTAACCTCAATGGGCGTGCACGCCCTCGAAAATCTCCTCTTCGGTCATGGTCATGAGCGCCGGTTCGTCATCGGTAACCGCCACGACATGCTCGAAATGCGCCGATGGCAGTCCGTCCCTGGCGGACGCCGTCCAACCGTCGGCGGCGAGTATGACCTCCGGCCGTCCCAGATTCACCATGGGTTCAATTGCAATGACGATTCCCCGCCGCAGCCGCGGGTTCTTTTCCAGTGGCGCATAGTTCGGTACCGCGGGATCTTCGTGCAGGCTGCGTCCGATACCGTGTCCGACAAATTGGCGCACAACCGAAAAACCGTGCGCCTCCACCCACTGCTGGATGGACCCGCATACGTCCTCCAGCCGGCGGCCTTCGTGTGCCCCCTCGATGCCTCTGAAAAGGGACTCGCGCGTGACGGTAATCAACTTCCGAATCTCGGGAGTCACATCGCCTATGGCGTATGAGATCGCCTGGTCTCCGTAGTACCCCCTTAACCTTGCGCCAATGTCGATACTGACGAGGTCGCCTTCCTTCAGTTTCCGCTGTCCCGGGATCCCGTGTACGACCTGTTCGTTAATTGAGATACAGGTAGCCGCGGGGTATCCCTGGTATCCCTTGAACGCGGGGACAGCGCCGTGGTCGCGGATCGATTCCTCCGCGACCCTGTCCAGTGTGGAGGTGGGAATGCCAGGCCGGACCCACTCACGCAGGGTCCGATGTGCAAGCCCGACGACGCGACAGGCGTCCCTGATTCTCTCCAGTTCCCGTTCCGAGCGAAGTGCAATCAATTTGTCACCTGCAATCCGAGATGAACGATTGTCGTGGCCTGACGGATGTAAGTTAACAAAAAGGTGTATAAAAACAAGAACTACGGGTTTTCTTGTGGATGGAACGTACCAAGCCGGGCGATCAGGGAAGACCGAAATGAACCGCAAATATGAGGAAATCCTGAAAGTCGACAAGACCCGTGCCGTCGAGGTCGTGTATCGGACTCACAGTGCCGAAAGCGCCGGCGAAGGCAATGAAATCGGCAAAGTTGACGGCGCCGTCATTATTGAAATCTCCCTTCAATGTCTTGCCGATCGTCCAATTCCGCTCGACTGATTTCTGCCCCGCGGATACCACGACCGCGACCACGTCATCCGTTCCTGTGGCCGGAATCGCCACGAGCAGGGACGGCCCCGTTTCATCCACTGAAACGTCGTTAATCGACCATGCGAAACTCAATTCATCTCCGTCCGGATCCTGGGCCGTCACCGAGAAACGAATCGTTTCCCCCGAGACGCCAAACACGACTCTGCGGGCCGGGTCGGTCTCCCGAATCTCAGGCGGACGGTCGACATTCGTCACGCGAACGTTCACCCCGATGCGTACCTCGTTGATGCCGTCGCTGACCAGGAATTGAATCTCGTACGTCCGGTCGCCCTGATCGAACCGCGGTGTCCACGTCAGGCGATTCTCAACCAGGGTCGCCCCGGCCGGGAGGTTGGCGGCCGAAAAGGCAAGTTCGTCGCCATCTTCGTCTTCCGCATTGATGAGCAGCGAAAGCGGCTGCCCTTCCCCTATGGTGGTATCGGAAATCGCGGCCACCACCGGCGGCAGGTTCCCCGTGAGACTCCGGCCGAAGACCGCCCAGGCGAAAGAGGATGTCGTGCCTGCCCCCTTGGCCGAAACCTGCACGACAGTCGTGCCGTTTCCAACCGCCATGATTTCGATCGAATCCGCCACCGTGGTAAAGGATGACAGGTCCGCGTGTCCGCGCACGCTGATCGCCCTGTTGCCACCGGCGCGGGCAACGGTCCACGTGACCGGATTGCCGCCGGCTCCCTCCGCACGAACGGTCGCCCGGTCCGAATGTACGCCGAGTCGTACGACGGGATTTCTACTGTCACCAACCGTCAGCTTGAGAGGATTGGTCTGGCCGTCCACCGATTCGACCGCGGCGATCGTGAATTCGTAATCGAAATCCTGCCCGTCCAGCGCGTCTGATATGGGCATAAACACGATATTGTCGTATTGTCCCGCGTTTGGAATCTCCAATCCGGGACGGACCGGCCGCAGCATCTCGACCCCGTCCGCATCAATCAGCATTGCCCAGAACTGCCAACTTCCCTCGCCGGCCAGGCTGAAGTCGGCTCGAAGGCCGCCCCGCAGCCCCCTCGTCACAACCTGAATGTAGTCGGTAGCCAGATGGTCGACCGTACCTGAACCGGATGCCTGGCCACCGGAAGCCGTCGTTACCGTTCTGACCGATGCCGCTGGCTGATAAAACATGCCCTCTTCGTAAAACCCTTCGCGCGAGCGGGTTCCCGTGAAATAATTCCATGCGACGTAACCGGGCAGCGTCCCTGAAAAACCACCGGCGGGCACTGCCGGATTCAGTATTTCGATATCGTACGACGACGTGTTGCGCTCGCCGAGTCCCTCCCACGTCTCCCGAATGGTCCGTCTTCCGAAGACCTGGTCCAGGTAATGGGCGTAGATGCAGGCTCCGTACTGGTGTCCGTCCTGCAGACTGGGCTGCCAGTCCAGGGAAACGGTGGGTGAATCCAGAACAAACCGCGTGTACTGGAAATAATCGTTGACATCGTCGTAGGCCACGTCTTCCATCCAGGTCGCAGTGGCTTCGTGCCACCACGTCAGGCCTCGCGCATTGTAAGCAAATTGTACGGCATGGAAGAACTCGTGCGCGACGGTTACGTGCAGACCGTCCAGCCCCCGGGTCGCATAAATCCGATCCGTGTAGTCGTTGTCGACCGTCAGATAGGCGGACGTCACCGGTACACCGAGAACGTTGGGCCATGTCTGACCGTACACGCCTGATGTGCCCAGTTGCTGAATGTATACATCGAACAGACCGTCGCCGTCATCGAGCGGATCCCGGTAACCCAGATTTCGGACCTGAAGCGCCCAAACGGCGTCGAACGTGGCCGCAACTTCCTCGACGTAATCCGGCACCCGGTTCCGATCGACGTCGGCCGGCGAAACGGCATGCCGCCCCCTCGTATCGTAGTGGACGCGGAAACGTCCGCCGGAAGACACCATACTGTCCGTCATTGCGGGGCGCTCGAACACATGGGCGAACGCTTGACGTGTATTTTCACTCAGACCGGGCCACCTGGTGGCCAGAGCCATAATGAGGGGCGTTCCGCAAACCGCGCGCTCGTGGAAATGTGGACTGTCCGCCGGCAGCAGATCGGGCCTGAACATCGCAGCCGCCCGGTTGAAGAGCTCGACCTCCGTTTCGCGTGGAACCGGAGACAGATCGGGCGGCGTCCCGGCACCTGCCTGGACCCCGCCCATAAGACATGAGACTATGAAGACACGAGTTGGCCAATTCATCGTTTATTCAGCCTGTACCCGACCTGACACCGCCGCGGGATTGCGCGGCCGTTGTGTCATCGAAGCGGATTTCATGTACTTTGTTCGGTGCCTGTCACGTAGATGCTGTCCGACACGTTGACACCCACCACATGCTGAGTGTTACCATCCAGTTCAATGGTCATCGGTCCGTTGAACGGCGCTTTCTCCTGAACATACAGCGTCACGCCCGGCCGCAATCCCAGTGCGCCCAGATACCTGAGCATCTCGGGACTCTGGTCGTTCACCTGTGCGATCACGACCGCCTCTCCCGGCTTCACCTGCGTGAGAGGGACGCAGTTTGTATTTTCTATATTTCCGTCCTTTGTCGGAATCGGCGCACCGTGCGGGTCGGTGGTGGGATGACCCAGCACCTTGTCGATTTTGTCCTCGAATTCCTCTGAAATCACATGCTCAAGTCTGTCGGCCTCTGCGTCGACTTCATCCCAGTCGTAGCCCAACGCGTCGGCGAGGTACAGTTCGAGCAGTCGGTGATGCCTCAAGACTTCCAGGGCGACAGCTTCTCCCGCCGGCGTGAGTTCGACGCCCTGATAGGGTGTGTGCTGAACGAGATTCATTTCAGCCAGCTTCTTGATCATATTTGTCGCGGAAGCGGCCGCCACCTCCATCCGCTCCGCAACCATCGATGTATTCACGGTGGCCCGCGGTTCATGTCCATGTTGCAGCTTGTAAATGGACTTCAGATAGTCCTGCGCGGCCTGACTAAGCATGTGTTTCCTTTCGCTGGCAATCCTGCACGCATACCTGAATTGGATTGGTTGCACCGACAGTGACAACGGAGAACCCTCTTTCTCGAAAACCGGCCGGAACCTGACATTGCCTTACCCGCATACCAACCGCCAGATCTGTGCAACGAGGAAACAAAGTAGGAAACCCATTCCCACGGGAAGTAACGACGAGATGGACGTCCATTTGGCGCTTCTTGTTTCCTTCCAGATTGTATATATCGTGGTAGAACACGGGTTGTGCACCAGACTGAACAACATCAGATTGACGGCCGTGAGCAGATTCCATCCGCCGGAAGCGAAAATCTGCGCTACCGCGGCGTGGGAGTCCAGTTCAAACATGACTCCCGCCCCTTCACCCAGCCCCGTCATCCTTGCACTTAATACCGTCAACATCAAGATCGTGGGAATCACGATTTCGTTCGCCGGGATTGCGATTATATAGGCCAGCAGAATGACGCCGTTCAGTCCGACAAGCAGGCCGAACGGCTGGCTCCAGTCGATAAAATGCTCTGCCAGGCTGAGCCGGCCAATCAGGATATTGGAACTCAGCCAGATCACCGCACCGGCGGGAACCGCAAAGATCACCGCCCGCCAAAGTACGATCAGCGTTCTGTCAATAATGGACGTATAAACGGTCTGCAAGACACGAGGAGGCCGATACGGCGGAAGTTCCAGGCTGAAGGCGGACGCTTCTCCCCGAAGAATCGACCTGGAAAGCCCCCACGAAACAACAAAGGAGAGTAAAATGCCAAGTACGGCAACGGCCACAACAGCCCCGGCCGAAACCAGGCCGGCAAAATGGGCAGGCGCCATGCCTCCGATAAATATCGTCGCCACCAGAATCTGGGTGGGCCACCGTCCGTTGCAAAGAGAGAAGTTGTTGGTAATGATGGCAATGAGCCGCTCTCTGGGACTGTCGATAACCCGGGTGGACACGATCGCTGCGGCATTGCAGCCGAATCCCATACTCATCGTCAGCGCCTGTTTCCCGTGCGCGCCCGCTTTTTTGAACCAGTTATCCAGATTGAACGCGACCCGGGGCAGATAGCCGAAGTCCTCCAGGAGCGTAAACAACGGAAAGAAAATCGCCATGGGTGGCAGCATGACGCTGACCACCCACGCCATTGCCAGGTAAATGCCGTCCACCAGCAAGCCGTCGAGCCACCAGGGCATTCCAATTGCCGCGGCCATGGATTTCAACATCGGATGAACGGAGTCGAGCAGCAGGCCCGCCAGCATCGCGGAGGGCACGTTCGCGCCCTGAATCGTCAGCCAGAATACCAGCGTCAGCAGGGACAACATGATGGGGAAACCCAGCCAGCGGCTGGTTACCAGCCGGTCGATCGTCCGGTCCAGATCGAACCGGGCGGTTTCCCCGGTTCGGGTGACAGCGCGATCCGCGATCCGAGCGGCGTTCGCATAAAGCGTTTCCATTAGTGAATCGTGGAAATTGGACCCCACTTCCCATCGGAGCTTCGCCGCCAGCCGAATCACCTCCTCGGGGCGCTGATTGGCTGTCGAATCACTCACGCCATGACCTCCTCTTCCCGCGTGCGGTTCAGGTCCCCGAGTTCTCCCGTGCACACCGCTTCCATGATTCGCGCGTCCCCTTCCAGCAGCCGAAGCGCCACCCACCGTGAGTTCGGTACATTGGGAAACGCCTCCTCCAGCTGAGCCGTGAGCTTGCCAATGGCCATCCTCAATGCAGGCGGCTCGTTTTGTATGCGTTGCGGCCTGCAGACCGTCCTGCCCGTCGCCACGTCACTCAGTACCCGCGTCAACTCGGACATGCCCTCACCGCGGCGCGCCGCCGCAGGCACGACCGGAACGCCCAGGTCTCTCGCCAGTCGTCGTTCGTCCACATGAAGCCCCTGCCGTTTTGCTTCGTCCATCAGGTTCAGACACACCACCGCACGGTCGGTTATTTCCAGCACCTGAAGGACAAGGTTCAGATTCCGCTCCAGGCGCGCCGCGTCCACGACAACCACCGTAACGTCCGGCCGTCCGAACAGGATAAAATCCCGCGCCACCTCTTCGTCGAGACTGGTGGTCAAGAGAGAATATGTCCCCGGAAGATCCACAAGCTTATACCGGTGGCCGCCGAACGCAAAACCGCCTTCGGCCCGCACTACTGTTTTTCCGGGCCAGTTCCCGGTATGTTGCCTTAATCCGGTCAGGGCATTGAATACGGTACTCTTCCCTGTATTCGGATTTCCGGCCAGCGCGACGACAAAATCCCAATTCGCCATATTCACGCCGAGCCTGATCAGGTTGCCCGAATGATGCGCCGGGCAGGCGTCGCAACTACCGTCTGGTGTCTGTATTGCCATTTTCTACGCTCCATCCGATTCCGTATGCAACAGAGCCGAAGGTGACGACCGTTCATTCCACGAGCTGCGCCCGAATCTGAACATGACTTGCCTGCTCCTTCCGAAGCGCAATGGTTGTTCCGCGAATCCGGTAAGCGGTGGGATCCCCGGAAGGGCTGCGCATCTCCACCTGGATCCGGGTGCCCGGAAGGATACCGAGATCCATCAGCCGACGCCGTTCCAGACCGCGGCACGATCCGGACAATCTGACAACGCGTCCAACTTCGCCCGGTTTGAGGCCCGACAGCAGTTCGTCGGACGGGTCGGCTTCCACTCCTTCGGATACGTCGGCGACGGTAATCTGGTCGGCCAGCAGCGGCGCCAGCACGTGTTCTTCTCCGTCGGCCCAGAAACGCACGCGCTGGGGCAGGACTTCAATCAACTCGATCCGCATCCCCACGTGCAGTCCTTCCGCCGCCAACTGGGCGTAGACGGGCTCCGGCTCGTCTTCGACATGTACAATCACCGCCGCAACGCCAACGGGGTGTTCCGTCAGGTGGGTGCCGCGCCTGGGCGCGATTTCTCCGGCCCCGGTGGGGATCGGGTCGCCATGCGGGTCGTAGACGGGATACCCCATTTTCCGGTCCAGCCGCTCCACGTCCTCGGAAGACATATCGTGCTCACGGCGTTCCGCCTCGCTGTGCCAATCTTCAGCCGCCACCCCGGTTTCCTCGGCCAGATAGTGCTCCCAGAGGCGGTGAACCCGCAGGACGCGAAGCGCATAATCCCGACCCTGCGTTGTCAGTCCGACGCTGCCGCCGTCAGAAACGGTCAGTCCGCCCACCCCTGCACGTACCAGCAGATCGGACGCGCGGCCACGCGGAATCTCCAACGCGCCGGAAAGGCTTTCTACCGTTGCGACCTGATTCTGATATTCACAGTTATAAACGTGCTTGAGCAAATCTTCCGTCAGGACGCGCTCGGTCAGCCTTCGTGCCTGCCGCCAGCGCCAGAAATAACCCGAGCCCGGCCGGAAAAGAAACCATCCACAACCCAGTATAACCGCTGCACCCAGAAGCGCTTCCATGGGTTCAAACATTCGATCTTCCTTCTGCCGGCTTCAATTTTTCTAAGATAAAAATATATTTAGGCATATCTAAATTTAGGACGGTATGCCGCAGTTGTCAAGCATAAACGACTCTGTGAGAGCCAGCGAATCGAAAAGCGGTTTCACGCCTGTTGGAGACGCGTGTTTCCGCAACGCTCACCACCGGGAACAAAAAAACGCTCCGTACATACCGGAGTCGTGCGTCCTTTACGCAAAATTCGGCGTATCCTGCCGTTCCCTGCCAGCCCCGTTTCGAAAAACCAACGATCGGCAACCGGAGGATTGCGGCGCGACCTGCCCCAGGAGAAGAAAGACGTTGCGTAACCCGGAGATCAGGTTGATATTTCGTTGGAATGGCCGGATTGCGGGACCACGGCACCGGCAAACTGCAGTTCGTGACCCTGGAGACCACGCAGGAACAATGCTTGCGTCTGTCACGTAACGAAGCAGACGCGATGCACAGCCGATGCCCGCGCGGAATCCCTTGCCGGGCGATGAATTCCACAATCATGAAAGGATGCGCCGATGGGTCGAATCAAGTCCGGGATCTTCATCATGCCGTTCCACCCGCCGGGAAAATCGCTCAGTCAGTGCCACGATGAAGACATGGAGCTTGTCATTCGCGCCGACGAACTGGGTATCGACGAATTCTGGATCGGCGAGCATCACACCATGGTCTACGAAAACATCGCGATGCCCGAGATATTCATCGGGGCGGCACTGCGGGAGACCAGCAACATACGGCTTGGGCCCGCGCCGGTCTGTCTGCAACAACACCACCCCGCGCTTGTTGCAAGCCGGTTGTCTTTTCTCGACCACCTTTCCCTCGGGCGGCTCAATCTCTGTTTCGGACCCGGGAGCGTTTCGACCGACCTTGAGATCCTCGGTGTGGACCCGCGCAACAGCGCCGCGATGGTCTCAGAATCGATCGAGATGATCCTGGCGCTCTGGCAAACCGACCCGCCGTACAATATCGATGGCCGGTTCTGGCAGATCCGGATGGAACGCACGATCGATCCGGAGGTGGGCCTCGGGGTCATTCACAAGCCGTACCAACGACCCCACCCGCCCGTTTCGATGCCGATCAGTTCGATTAACTCCGAAACCGCACGGGAGGCTGGGAGGCGCGGGTTCCAGCCGTTCGGTCACAGCCTGATTCCTTCCAACACACTGGCGAACATCTGGACGACTTACGAACAGGCTTCTATGGAGGCGGGCCGCCGGCCGGACCGTTTCGACTACAAGATCGCACGGGCCATTTTCCTGGCAGACACCGTGGAAGAAGCGGTGCGGCGTGCGAGATCAAACACGGTCGCGGCAAACTTCGAGTACATCGGCTCCCTGCTCAAACGCGGGGGACGTGGCATCGGCATGTTCAAACGCGACCCGGATATGCCCGACTCGGACTGCAATCTGGATTACCTGATGGGTGAGCAGATCATCGCCGGAGACGTCGACGCGGTGGTCGATCGTCTCGAAGCCCTGCGCGCGGAAGTCGGAGACTTCGGCACGCTCGTCATGATGTCTTACGACTGGGACGACAAAGAAAGCTGGTTGCGCAGCCTCGAACTTTTCGCGACGGAATTGATGCCGGCGCTGAACCGCAAGGTAACGCCGGAGCAGGTCGCGTGAACTTCCATCCCGTTCCTCGGGCCGATAAGGAGACGGCGCCCGCAGTCAGGTCGACGGTCGCCACCCAACTTCAGGCGGTCCCGGCTGACCGACCGGTACAGCGAAAAGGCGACGCCCGGAGGGGTGTCGCCTTTTCAACTGAATCGATCAGAGTCCTGGATTGTGACTCACTGCGATTGTGACTCACCGCATCTTCTTCGCCGATTTGACGGGGTAGTCCTTTTCAAACCGCTCCCTGTATTTTTTCTCCCACCCTTCGATGGATTCGCGCAGCGCCGCGACCATTTGCGGTTCGATCTGAAGCAGTTCCTTCATCTTCAGGGGAAACCGCTGACCGTCCGGATAGAAACTGCCATCCAGGACCAATTCCTGAAGAAAGGGATAACCGGCCACCAACTCACCTGGCGAAGGACTCAGCGGTGTGACGCGGGTGTGTACCTTCAAGCCCATATAGGTCAGGTGGCTGAACCCCATCCTGAACCGGACGTGAGCGCCTACCTTGTTGACCCGCACCTGATGCCCGGCATACAACTCGTCCATGCGCGCCGCAAGCAGCTTCCAACCCTGGTGGAATTCGTTCAGCGGCATGGCTCTTCCGCCGGAAAACGCCGCTTCCCGGTCTTTGGCAAGCTGTTTGGCCATGGAGAGGGATCTGTCATCCAGCTTTTTTGCTTTGGCATCGACGGATGGTGCATCACACAGCGACAGCCCCATGAAGATGCCGATCGACGTCGTCAGGACAAAACGCACTATGGACTCCCCCATTTTAGTTGACGAGCGCGCGATACCCCTTCACAAAGTGGGCATACCGAATCGTCTTGCAACACGTAACCCGGGTTTTGAACGGCAGTGAGATTAATGTATTTCCGACGTCTGCGCAAGCATTTTCTCGTACGCCATGCAAAAAAAAATCCCGCCACAATGCTTCGGATTTAGCGGGTAGCCGATGGGATCGAATGGCAGCCACCTTCAGGCCGAAGGCGGCTCTTCGATGTTGAGAAGCGATTGTTGCGAAGCGTCGCGGCGGGCCGTGCAGGAGGTGCAACCGGCGGACTGCTTGAAGAACGGGCTGACGAACTTCCATGCCGCCCAGAATCCACAGGCGATTGCAACTCCGATTGCCACCAATGACTGCCAATCCACGCTACCCCCCCCATCCAAGAGCCATTGTGCCCTGATAGGTCACCAGCGCGGCGACGTAGGCCAATACCGTCATATAGGCAAACGTGAGAATCGTCCATCCCCAGGACCGGGTCTCGCGGCGAATGACGGCCAGCGTCGATGCGCACTGCGCGCACAGGGCGAAAAAGACCATCACCGAGAGCGCGACGGGGATATTGAACACGGGGCGCCCATCATCCCACGTCGCGCTGCGAAGCGCGCTGCGCAGGTCTTCGGACGACTCGTCCGCGCCGCCGCCGAGGCTGTAGATAGTACCCAGCGTAGCGACGATAACCTCCCGTGCGGGAAAGGACGCGAGCGTGGCCATACCGATGCGCCAGTCCCAGCCCAGCGGCGTGACCGCGGGTTCTATCCAATGCCCCGCCCTGCCCAGGAAACTTTCATTCAGAAGTTCAGCCGCCATCCGCCCGTCCAGGTCCCCCAGGGCCCTCTGCAATTCCTCGCCTGAAAGCGATGCCTCGGCCGTTTCCCGATGGCGCTCGTATTCCGCGACCGTATCGGCCGACCTGGGGAAATAGGCCAGCGCCCACATCACGATCGTTGCAGCCAGAATAATACTTCCCGCGCGCACGAGGAACGCCCTGGAACTGTGGTAAACCCTTAGACCGACCGTGCGTCTGTCCGGGATCTTGTACGAAGGGAATTCCAGAATAAACGGAGGCGTTTCTCCTCTCAACAGGGTCTTCTTCAACAGCCAGGCAACGGGAACCGCCGCCGCCGCTCCCACGCCATACATCGCAAAAAGGGTCAGCCCCTGCAGACCGACCCATTCGCCCAGGAGCGGTCTCGCAGGGACAAAGGCACCGATAAGGATGGTGTAAACCGGCAACCTGGCGGAACAACTCATCAGCGGCGCCACAAGGATGGTGACCAGCCGGGTCCCGCGATCTTCGATGGTTCGAGTGGCCATAATACCCGGAACGGCGCAGGCAAAACTGGACAACATCGGGATAAAGGACTGACCCGAAAGACCACACTTCGTCAGGAGCCTGTCCATCAACATCGCCGCACGGGCCATATAGCCACAATCTTCCAGGATAGCAACGAAGAAAAAAAGGATTGCGATTTGCGGCAGAAAAATGATGACACCGCCCACGCCCGCAATGACGCCGTCCTGAACCAGGCTCTTCAGTGCGCCGTCCGGAAACCACTCACCGACCCATCCGGACAACACCAGGAACAGACCGTCAACCAGATCCATCAGCGGCCCGGCCCACGCATAGATCGCCTGAAATACGACACCCATTGCGGCCACGAAAAGGAGGGTTCCCCATACCCTGTGCGTAAGTACCCGATCAATGCGGTCGGAAGGCGTTTTCTGAAGCTGCTCCGGCTGCGATACGACCTCCGCAAGCACACCCCTGATCCATTTGTATCGTACTTCCGATTCCAGGGCGGATAATCCGTTACCCGCCGAAAACCGGCCCCGGACATCCCGGAGAATTGCACGGAAATCATCCCCATGTGCCTCGATCAGCCGACGCTCTGCATAACCGCCTTCGTCGACGATGGCCCGAAACGCCTCCGCACGACACGCGGAGGCGCCTCTTCCGTTGTGTGACTGCAATACCGATGCGATGCCATCCACCGCCGCAGGAAATCCGCCTGGAAATCCAGGTACAAGCGACAATGCCGGACGGCTCCCGCCGTGCAGCACTCGCCCCAACTCCCGACGCAGGTCACCCAGCCCCTGGCGACGGTTCGCGCAAACCCTGACCACCGGGACCCCCAGGCAACGTGAGAGCCGGTCGACGTCGATGCGTATGCCCCGGGCATCAGCGATGTCCGACATATTCAGCGCGATGACTGCCGGCAGGCCGAGTTCGAGCACCTGTGAAACCAGGTAAAGGTTTCTGTAGAGATTTGAGGCGTCGACAATTGCCAGAACCGCGTGTATTTCGGGTTCGTCTGCCAGCCGTCCGAGCAATATGTCGGAGACGATCATCTCATCGGGAGCATGGGCGGCCAGGCTGTACAACCCCGGCAGATCGATAAGGTCCGCGGCGATGCCGTTGGACAGACTCAGCCGCCCCGACTTACGCTCGACGGTCACGCCAGGGTAATTTCCGACACGCTGAAAAAGACCGGTAAGACCGTTGAAAAGCGTGGTCTTACCGGTATTGGGATTGCCAACGAGAGCGATTGTAAATCGCTGTTTTACTCCGGTGCGCGGTCCATCGGACAACTCCGTGTCCATGCGTTCAACCTCAGGTGATCGGACTCAGCCTCACGGCAACGGCATCATGCATTCTCAAGCAGAACCGGGCGTCTTCCACCTGGACGACCAGCCTCCCTCCGGCGCGAAGCATCCGAACCCTGACCCCCGGACAAACGCCCAATTCCCGCAACCGGGAGGCCAGAGGCGTATTCCCCTCCACCGATTCCACCGTGCCTTCGTCGCCCACGCCGAGTCCGGCCAGCGAACCCCGGAACATACTCCGCGACCGATTCTTCCGATCGGTTGAAAGCCAGACGCCGCGCGCGGCCAGTTGCATAAGGCGCGCTACCATCTTATTATCCCTTTCTTTTCAGGTCGCAGGATCAACCCGTCGCACCGATTCTGAGGAGGCACTCGTCGTCACAGATCGGACAGTCGGCCTCGTCGTGGCAGAAGTCGCCCGTTTGCCAGAACGCGTTCAGAAACTCCCGCGCCTCCGTCGTATCGGCAAGAAGGAATCTTACAAAATTCAGTAACTTCTCGCTGGTTTCCTCGCTGAGCAGATGTTCCACCTTGCATGCGTCCACTTCCGCCTGATGGCCTTCCACCTGCAGCACGTCCTTCAGGAACTTGCGAACGATGGCGCGCTTGGCCAGCACCAGGTCGACCAATCGCTCGCCCCGCACGGAAAGCCGCAGGAACTTATTCTGATCTTCCAGAACGAACTGCTTCTGCCGAAGCGCCTTCAAGGTCAGCGACGCGCTGCCTCTCGTAATGTCCAGATATCTTGCAACATCCGACACACGGGCGTATCCGTACTGATCCTTGAGCTCTCTTATGGCGGCAAGGTGGTGAGCGACGCTGTGCGTGATTTCATTCTCCTCGAAGGCTTTCCACACATCGGAAGATGCCACCGGTCCCCCTTTCCGCCCACAGACTTCTGAGCCAGTCAGATGTTTTACCAATAAAACAGACGTTATAAATTTAAACAACAAACGGACGCCAAGTCAAGGAGAATTTTCCGGGAATCCGGCGTCGGTGGCGTGGCGCTTGACTTTTCGCGCCCGATTTCGTATACCTCCCGGACGCGCGCCGCCATCACCTGTATCCGTGTTACGCCGCAAGGAGTCCGTCAATGCCGGAAAAACTCGATTTTGAGGACGTTGCCAGACTGCCGCAATCGGGTGACAACGTTGCCATCCTGACACGGAATCTGGCGGCGGGCGTCCGTATCCGCACCCGCGGCTCAAGTCTAAACCTGAAGACGGCCATGCTCGAGGGCCACCGGTTCGCCGTGGAACCCATTCCCACGGGTGAGTCCCTTCTTTCCTGGAATCTCCCGTTCGGCGTCGCACTGCGGGATATCTCACCGGGCGACTATGTCTGTAACGCCGGCATGCTGGAAGCGCTCGGCCTCCGCAACCTGGATTTTCAACTTCCGGTCGAACCCAATTTTGAAGACCACATCGAACCCTACCGTCTGGATGAAGATTCGTTCCGGCCTGGCGACCAGGTTCCTCCGGTCGATGCAATGCGTAAGTTCGAGGGATACGTGCGAGGCGCCGCGAGGGGGATCGGCACCCGGAACTTTGTCCTGCTCCTGGGCACGACATCGCGTTCGGGAAGCTTCGTAAAACGGCTGGCGCAACGATTGGACGGGCTTGCGGACCCCTTTTCCAATATCGACGGGATCGTTGCCGTTGCCCACACCGAGGGAGGCGGACGGACCACTCCGAACAACCTGGACCTTCTGCAGAGAACGCTTGCGGGCTTCATGGTGCACCCGAACGTGGGCGCCGTCCTTGCGGTCGACTACGGCACGGAGCCGCTTACCAATGCCATGCTAAGCACGTATATGATGGAAAACAACGCGCCACTATCCGACGTTCCCCACCGCTTTCTCACCCTTCGCGGCGGATTTGAAGAAAATCTCGACCGGGCCCGGTACCTGGTCACAAAATGGCTGCCGGAAGTGAACCGGACAACCCGAAGACCAACGCCTGCGTCCGGCCTGAAGATCGCGCTTCAATGCGGGGGATCGGACGCTTTCTCCGGTGTTTCGGGAAACCCGCTGGCGTCTTGGGTCGCACGTGAGATCATCCGGAACGGTGGCGCCGCAAACCTGGCGGAAACGGACGAGCTAATTGGGGCGGAGTCTTATGTACTGCAGAATGTCAAGGACCTCGATACGGCCCGCGACTTCCTGGAACGCGTCGAAGCCTACAAGGAACTCGCCGCGTGCCACGGTACGACCGCCGAAGGCAACCCCTCCGGAGGCAACAAGTTCAGAGGCATATACAACATCGTACTCAAATCCATCGGCGCTGCCATGAAACGCCATCCGCAGGTCCGCCTGGACGGCACGCTGGACTACGGCGAACCCATGCGCGATCCCGGATTTTACTTCATGGACAGCCCGGGAAACGATCTTGAAAGCATCGCGGGACAGGTTGCCTCCGGATGTAACCTGATCTTCTTCATCACCGGAAACGGTTCAATCACCAATTTTCCTTTCGTACCCACCCTGAAAATCATTACGACGACGGACCGTTACGAACTCCTCGACAACGAAATGGACGTCAACGCGGGCGCCTATCTGGACGGAGCCCCACTGGACGCGCTGGGCATGCAGATGACGGATCTCACGCTTGACGTCGCTTCAGGCACAAGGAGCAAAGGTGAACGGGCCGGACACTCCCAGGTTTCTATCTGGCGGAACTGGCGGCAGACCGACCCCGGCAACCTTGAACGTCTCCGGGCGCTCCCTCGGCCCTCCGGGAAACCCGTAATCACCGGGATGGCCCACATTGCGTTGCCGGGAAAATTCCGGGGCATCGTTACCGGCACGGGCATTGCCACGGACCAGGTCGGTCTGATCCTGCCGACCAGCCTCTGCGCGGGCCAGATTGCCAGGATGGCCGCAGACCGCCTCGAGCGGAACGAGGTGGGAAAAGGCCGGGGTGTTTCCCGGTATGTCGCTCTCGTACATACCGAGGGCTGCGGCGTGGCGGGCGACGCGACCGAGAGGATGTATTCCCGAACCATGCTCGGCTATCTCACCCACCCCCTGGTAAGACACGCCATGCTGCTGGAACACGGATGTGAAAAAACCCACAACGACTACCTTCGACACGAACTGGACCGGAATGGCATCGACCCCGACCGCTTCGGCTGGTCGAGCATCCAGCTCGACGGCGGACTCGAATGCACCCTTCGCAACGTGGAATCCTGGTTCGCCGGGCAGGTGGAACGAGATCGTCCGCCGGTTTACAGACAATCCGGTCCGTCGGCGATGTCGGTGGGCATCCTGACCGAGGGCAGGGTCAACGACAACGCCTCGGCATCGTTTGCAATCCTCGTGCGTCGGCTGGTGGGGGCGGGCGCCAGGGTCGTGGCGCCGGACAACTCGGCGTTGCTCTCGTCCACGCCGTTCTTCGATACCGTGCTGCAGAACGCGTCGCAAGGACCCTCGCTCGGGTATGGCCAGACGGCCTCGCACCCGGGTTTCTACATTATGGAAACGCAGACGGACCACTGGGTGGAGACGCTTACCGGCCTTGGCGGTACGGGCGCTCAAATCCTGATTGCGCACGTGGCCGAACATCCGATGCAGGGGCACCCGATGCTGCCGGTGCTTCAAACCAGCATGGAGCCTTCGGTGTGCCAGGATTACGCGAGCGACCTTGACCTTGCACTATCCGACGCGCCGGCGAAAAACGCGCAACGGATCGCCGAGCTGCTCCTGGAAACCGCGTCCCGTGACTATACAACCGTCACGATGAGACAGAAAAACACGGATTTTCAGTTCACACGAGGGCTGCTCGGCGTTTCGATGTGAACGCGGAAAACGGGCGGCAGTTGTTGCATTGTCCGCCCGTTTTTCCGTCTTTACATTGGCTGAAACACCGGATGCCACTCTATTTTTCGGTCCAGTCCCGTAGCGCCGCAACGATTTTTCGACCCTGGTCCAGACTCGAAATATTGAACTTGCTTCGCGGTAAATACGTTCCGTCTCGCTTCTGGAATCGGCGAATCGTTACCTTTGCAGGTCCATATTCACCCGACTGCCGATTCAGATCCTGGTACAGGAACATTACGGTCGCCCACGCCCCCCTGGAAAGCACGTACTTGTCCAGTTGCCTGCAAAGCAGAACGCCGTCTTCCTCGTAATTGACGCTCAACTCGTCCACGGATTCCGCCACGGATCCGCCTCCTTTCGGGCCGTCAGCGAATCGCTAACGGTTATTGAATTCAGTGGAAATCGCAAATGAGACTCGGCATAGTCGGCATGCTGCCCGGCGACCTCCGGAGCCTTACGAACGCCCACCTCCACAAGATCCGGGAACTCGGTTTCACGGGTGCGGGATTTCACCTGCCGGGCGAACTGTTGAACGAAATCTCAGACGAAGCCGCCGCCAGGTGCAGACAGATGTTCGCGGACCATGAGATCGATCTCGCGCAGTTTGCCATCACCTACGGCGACTGCCTCTTCGATCCGGACCCGGAGGCCCGTTCTGCAGCCGTGTCGAAGGTGGTCGGGGGCGCCGCGCTCGCCGCACGCCTCGGCGCCGACTGCTACCTGATCAGGCCGGGCAGCCACAACCCCGCCGGCCCCTGGACACCGCATCGCGAAAACCACACGCCGGAAGCGTACACGTTGCTGGTCCGCACGTTGCGGGAGATCGCGCGCCGCACCGCGGCACTGAACGTTATTACGGTCGTGGAGACCCACGTCGTTTCAATACTCAATACCCCGTCGGTCTGCCGCCGGCTCATCACGTCGGTCAATCACGCGACGATAAGGTTGGTGATGGACTACGTCAATCACTTCGAATCCATCGACCAGGTCTACTCGGACACCGAACGCCTGAACCACATTTTCGAAACCATCGGCCCGCTGGCGCCCGTCTGTCACGTCAAGGACATCGCCGTCGGCAACCGTCTGGTGGTGCATCTCGACGAAGCCGTTCCCGGCCATGGCGAACTGGATCTGGCTCTGGCCCTCGGGCTTTTTCATGCACATCATCCGGACGGATACGCGCTGATCGAACACCTGGGCCCGGATCTGGTTCCACTGGCGGCCGTCAACGTCCGAACGATTTCGAACCGTGCGGGCATACCCATCTGCTGATACTGGAAGCCACCGCGCGCGTGAGCCCGGCGGAGTCAATCCTTCCGCCTGTTCTTCAGACGCCGGATGCATGCGCCCACGGCAAGCCCCAGACTGGCGCCAATCGAAACTCCGGCGCTCACCCACAGACCGAAGTCGCCGCTACCCACGCCAAAGACGGAGCCCGCGCCGGCGCCGACGCCCGATCCCACGGCCATCCATCTTCCAGTCTCACGTTGCCCGTTTCCGCCTTCCCGACTCCCGGACATGACGAACCCTTTCGCGCGACCGCATCACCTTCGGTCACGCGAAATATACCGGGCAGAGCCGACACGGACAAGCTGAAACGGACTCCGGCGGCAGATTGATATTCCCTTGACAATGCCGCAGTGCAGGATTTAGATACGGACCGGACGTATCGATTGAAACGTCCGACGTCGGCGGAATGACCGGAGGACGGAGGCTTGCCCGAAAGGAGCGACAGATGCAACCCGAGCTGATCGTGGACTATTCCTGCGAGACCGGAGAAGGACCGCTCTGGCACCCCATGGAAAAAAGGGTCTACTGGACCGATATTCCCGCGGGCCGCGTGTTCCGCTACGACCCTGGCACGGGAATGCATGAAATCTGTTATACCGGGGACGTCGTGGGCGGTTTTACAGTACAGGCCGACGGATCTCTGCTGTTCTTCATGGACCGGGGCGCAATCGGTGTCTGGCGGAATGGAGAACTCACCACGGTGATCGAGGAAATCCCCGATGAGCGCGAGACCCGGTTCAATGACGTGATTGCCGATCCCGAGGGCCGGGTCTTCTGCGGCACCATGCCAACGCCCGAGCGGCCCGGGAGGCTTTATCGCCTGGACACGGACGGCACGCTTCACATGGTCCTCGATGAGGTTGGGATTTCCAACGGCATGGGTTTCACGGCGGATCGGAGGACCATGTATTTCACGGACACACCCACGCTGAATATCTATCGGTTCGACTACGACCGGTACACCGGCGACATATCGAACCGCCAGGTATTCGCACGTGCGGCGAAAGACGACGGCATGCCGGATGGTATGACCGTGGACGCCCTCGGCTGCGTCTGGTCCGCCAGATGGGACGGCCACTGCCTCGTACGTTACACGCCCGCCGGCGTTGAAGAAAGGCGCATCGCGTTTCCCGTCAGGAAAGTCTCCAGCCTGACCTTTGGCGGGGAGGACTGCACGGACATGTACGTCACGACCGCCGGGGGAAACATCAAAAACGAGGACGGTGAACACGCCGGCGCCCTGTTCCGTTTGAACCTGGGCATCCGCGGCGTCCCGGAGTTCTATTCGCGAATCGGACTCTGATTGACGATGATTGTCGGAATGGGCTGTGATTAACCTTGATGCGAAAAAGCCTGATATGCAACGACATATCAGGCTTTGTTCATTCAACAGTGAAAGGTTGTCAGATCCGGTAGTCCGACGTCGTGTCGACCCGACCGAAATCAACCCCGCGCGAGGTCCCGGTAGGCCCTGAAGAGGTCCGCGTAGTACGCCGCGAACATCCACCGGTCGCCCACCCCCCGATCGGGGCTCCGTTCCGCTTCGGCCGACATGTACCCGTCGTATTCTTTCCGGTGAAGCAGTCGGAACAGTTCCCTGTACGGATACCCCTGGCCGGCCAGGTCGTGCATATGGACGTGGTCCAGCCACGGCCAGACCGTGTCCAGCGCCTGCGCGACGGATCCGTCGACGACGTCTTCGGCCACCGAATTCCAGATCAATCCGAAATTCTCATGATCCACCTTCCCGGCTACCGCGCTGCACGATCGCCAGTCGAATTCGCCGTGCAGTTCCAGAGAGGGCCTCACACCTCGTGTTACCCCGTACGAGCAAAGTTCCTGTAGCGCTTCGGCCACCTGGGCGATCGTCTTCTCTCTCGGCACGTCTTTGGGAAAATTGTTCCCGAAGACACGAACCCGCGGCGCGCCAAGGTCCGCCGCCAGGTCCATCCGTACTTTGGTCTGTTCGATCTGGTCCCGAAGGTCGGACGCACTCACATCGTGGTACCGGTTTCCGGTGGCAACGCTGATGATTTCGATGCCCGCCGCCCGGCAGTCGGCCACGACCTGCCGGCGTTCGGCGTCATCCAATGATGCCTCCACGCCGTGCCCGTGCCCCAAGTCCGTCCGGAACTCGACGCCCTCGACACCGTGGTCACTCAACGTCTGCAGCAAATCCTGGCGCGATAGATCCTTCAAAACGCCATAGGTCATCCATGACAGTTTCATCTACGACTCTCCTTAGGAGTGATAAGGCGACCGCGGTCCGGGGCTTTCATCAGACCACCGGCTCTTTGCCGATCCTTGCAAAACCCTCGGCATAACGGCAGTCGCTCATCCCGGCCATATGCTGCGCCTCGATGGCGCGGTACCGGTTCAGGACGGTATAGACGTCCGGAAGCGGCGGCTGTGCCGCCAACGTCCTCAGCGCCCGGATCTTCTGCTCGAATACGGATGAAATATCCACGTACAGGTCCGGAACGAAACCCGAAACCGGCGAAGTACCCATCGTCGTTTCGTAGCAGACCAGAAGTGGCCGGGGGCACGGCGAATTGCCGGTCCTGATTCCCCCCGCATTGCAATAGGAACACGCCCACAACGCCGCTTGCGTGGTTTCCACGTGATCGGGATGCATCACATCGTCAATCCAGTGACTCAACACGAGATCCGGCCTGAATCGCCGAACCGCGTCCAGAAGCTGCAGCCGGCGGTCAGGCCCCAGGACCAGTGGACTGTCTCCGTAATCGAAGCAATCGATGCTCGCACCCAGGATCCGCGCGGCAGCCTCGAATTCCTTCCTGCGCGCCGCCTTGACGTCATCCAGCGCTAGATCCGGGTCCTTCGCCCACAATGCGGGGGATTCGCATCGCTCTCCATAGGTCAGGTTATGGACGTGAACCGTGCCGCCCGCGTTGACGTAACGTATGATCGTACCCCCCGCGCGCGAACAGAAATCCGCCGCGTGGGCGCTGAACACCAGCACTCGCATTCCGTCCCGGATCATGCCACGTTCCCTTTCCTGGCGTCTTTTGCAGCATCGGCCAGCAGACCGTTCCACAGCGCTTTTACGACGCCGGCACTCTGACGTCAATACGGATTGTTGAAGCCCACCGGCTATGCCTTCGACTCCTGTTTCGGAAGGGAGCCATCGTCTTCGGGTACGTAACCCAGCAGCTCACGTGCGTTCGACAGATCCCATTTCTTCTCGCAGCCGCCCGACACCCCGTAAAAGATCCCGAACGCAACGTGTTCCGCTTCGATGGACCGCCAAACCAGCTGCGCCAGATCTCTCGGACTGAGCCAACGGGAATACCCTGGCTGATATTGTTGTCCCGGCGCATCCTTGCCGTTGAAGTTTGCCACCCGGAGGCAGATTACACGTATTCCGCATCGTTCAGCATAAAATCTGCCCAGGGCCTCGCCAAAGGCCTTTCCCGCGCCGTACACGCCGTCCGGCCTTACCGGACTCTCCGGGGTGGAGACAAGCCCATCCTTCTCGTATAAACCGGTGACGTGATTGGTACTTGCGAAGACAACCACGGGCACTTCGTTTATTCGCGCAGCCTCAAGGATATTGTAAACGCCCGGATTATCGACTTCGAGGGTCGCCTTCGCCACGTCTTCGGCGGTCATCCCGCGCCATCGCCGGATGGCAAGGTGCACGATGGCGTCCACGCCGGACGCGGCTTCCACCATCGCCGTGTCGTCCGCCACGCTGCCGACGACCACCTGGTCGTCCCGATGCACGTCGCCCGGTACCGTCGCGTGCAGCAGGAGCCGGAAATCGTATCGCGCTCTCAGCAGCGACCGGATAGACGACCCAAGCGACCCGGCCGCGCCGGTCAGGAATATCTGCTTCTTGCGCATGGCGCGCGTGGACCCTCCAGCCTGAAATCAACGTGGTGCACAATACTCGATTCCTGTGTCCCGCGTCTCGGAGAGATGACCGATTGGATCGGACTCAGTCGACCGAACGCGCCCGGGCGCGCGGTGGAATCGGATAGACGCGAGTGAATCCTGAAGATAGTGCCTCTCTGCGGCAGACGCAATACCCATCCGCCCGGATGGGATGCGGCCGTTGCTCAGGGTGGCGTTTCTGTATATCTTCATTCTGCGCGGCAAACCACCTTTTTCCGCTATGGAGGCAGCGTGACACCAGTCGACGTCAGATGGATTCTCGGCATTGCCCACAAGGCCGGCAAGATCGCCCTTTCCCACTTTGGCAAGACCGCAGGCAGGCTCAAGGCCGACTGTTCCTGGGTGACCCAGGCGGACCTGGACGTTGAAGCCTATCTCAGGAAAGAACTCGCTTCAACGCGCCCGCACGACGCCATTCTGGGCGAAGAGGGCGCCGATCCGCCCCCGGCGTCACCTGTCGTCTGGGCGATCGATCCGATCGACGGAACGCGCGCGTTCAATCACGGCCTGCCGGTCTGGGGCGTCTCCATCGGCGTGTTCGAAAACGGGGAGCCAACCATGGGGGTGTTCATTCTGCCTGTACTGGGAGACGTCTACCACACGGACGGCGCTACAGCCTTCTACAACGGGCGCGCGCTCGCACCTCAAACGCCGGCACTGGACGCCAACGCCCTCCTGCTTGTCAGCGAAGGCGCATTCAAACGTCTCAGGATCGACTACCCCGGCAAAACCCTCAGCCTCGGGTCCGCAGCCGCCCATCTGTGTTACGTTGCCAGGGGCTCCGCGGTAGGCGCGTTCGACCACGCGTCGATCTGGGACTATGCCGCCGGCGCAGCCATCCTGAACGTGCTGGGTATACGACTGCGGTACCTTTCGGGCCGGACGGTGGACTTTGAGGAATTATTCCGTGCAGGGGCCGCACCGGAACCCACGCTTGCGGCATCGGACCGCCACTTCGGCGCACTGCAGCGCGCATTCCAGCGGGCTGAATAACAGCCGCCGCTTCAGTCAATGCAAGCCGGAACATCCGGTCAGACAGTTGACGAGGGCTGGCGATCCAGTGCATCGAAGCCTTCCCCGGAGTTCAGTCCGCGACCGTTCGCTAATCTTGATTCGTTATTTTTCCTGGACGCAAAATCGAATATAGGCAAGTGGATAAAGGCGATTTGACGGCTGATTACCAGGATACATCAGGTCACAGGACGTGAACTGAAAAAACGTCCTTTTTGACGACCGTTGCGCCCTGTTTCAGGGGTTTTCGTCGCGTCGCCGAGTTGCTGTTTTTTTTGATTGGGGCTAACCCGAGAGTCCGTAGATTCTCGCCAGATTTTCCCCGAAAATCAGCCGCTCGGCGTCCCTTCCAAGGCACAATCGCTGGATCGCCCGTTTCACCTGGATGGGTCTGTATTCCGGCAGATTGGAGCCGAAGACCACCTGTTCAGGCCCCAACGTCTCCACCGCCGTTCCAACCTCCACCGGAACGGTCTCCTCCGGGTTGTCCGACCAGCGTTTGTGAAATCGCAGAATGGTCGTACCCATGTAGACGTTCCTGTATTGCAGGCACACCGACAACGCCGCGTCGAAATGGTCCGGAAAACCCATATGGTCGAGGATTATCGCCGTTTCCGGAATGCGCTTTGCGATCGCGGCGGCGCGATCGGCGCTACAATTCTCCACCCCCGTGTGGATCGAAACGACGATGCCCAGCTCCTGTGCGGCGTCCGCAAACGGAAAGACCATCGGATCGTCCACCTCGAACTTGTGGATCGCGCCCATTAATTTCAGCCCCTTTGCACCGCGGGACACATAGCTCCTCAGTAGTGCAACTCCGCGATCCCCCCAGTGCGGATTCATCATCACGCAGGGCAGCAGGTTCGGATTGCCCGCGGTCCGTTCCAGCAGCCCGTCGTTGTCCGGATTCTCCTTCGCGTCCGGCATGACCACCGCCATATCGATTCCCGCTTCCGCCTCGCACTCCAGCAACGCCGCGACGGACATGGGGCGCCCGTACCAGTCTTCCGCCAGATAGGCCTCGAAATCGCCCGTAATTGCCATGCTATGACCTCCTTTTGCCGCCATCGCGTTCATTTGCAGGTTGACGGCATTCATCCCAATTGCAATCCCCGCCACCTGTCGTACGCCGGTCGCATCCGTTCCGGCAGAAATCCGCGCACATTGTCCGCGAGCATCCACTTCACGCGCCCGTCCGTCTCCTGCGGCTCTTCATTGTCAACGTGTTTGTTCCAACTCCCCGCGAGCGTCAATCGTTCGGGCTTCGTATTGTAAATTCCCCGATGGACCGCATTGCCGCTCCAGAAAATCGTCTGTCCCGCCTTCAGGTGCATCACTTCCTGCGTCGAAATGTCGGCGTGCCGATTCTTCAACAGGCGGTCCCGCTCCTCTTCCGTCCTGTACCGTCTGTGGCTGCCCGGTACCAGTTGCAGGCAGGAATCGTCAACCAGCGCCAGGTGCCACTTCAATGACACCATC
>LXNJ01000222.1_pt1 | contig 40918 bp, 28 predicted proteins | sample 809081 | NCBI WGS metagenome assembly LXNJ01 (sample SAMN04870510, study PRJNA318959) | sponge metagenome | biome: sponge; feature: marine sponge reef; material: water | host: Petrosia ficiformis | place: Greece: Milos, Mediterranean Sea | collected 2013-05-29 | depth 5-7 m | reverse complement strand
TCAGGTCCACCTGTCCGCCCATCCAGCGCAGCGGCGTTCCGAAGCTCGCGCCGCCGTTCGCCGACCACGAGCGCCCGAGGTTCACGGGCGAAATCGTCTGCAGCCCCCGCTCCGTCACCGTCCGGGCCTGGGAGATGTCGTTCGTCGTGACGCTGACGTTCGCCCAGGTGAACAGGTTGACGAAGCTGAACGTGTCGAAGAAGCGGTATTCCGTCCGCAGACGGTGCGTGTATTCCGGCTGCAGGTCCGGGTTCCCCACCCGGATCCGCAACGGATCGCGATTGTCGACGAAGGGCTGAAGATCCGTCATGCGCGGCTCGCGCGTGGACGTCGAGTACCGGAACTGAAGCGTGCGCATGTCGTCGAGCTGCAGCCGGTATTCGGCGTTGGGCAGCACGTGCGTGTATCCGTTCGTGATCTCCTCGCTCCGGTCGAGGATCGTCCCCTCCAGGTTCGAACCCTGGAGGCGCAGTCCGAGCACGAGCCGTCCCGCCTCGTTCGAGCGGTTGAAGCGAAAGCCGCCGCGCAGGTAGCTGTACGTCCGCTCGAACCCGGAGGTGAGGAGCGGGTTCAGCGTCCGGCCGTCAGGCCCGATGTCGAACACCGACTGGTTCTCGTCCTCCGCGGTCGCACTCCGCTCGCCGTAGACCTCCAGCATGGAGCCAGCGGGCATGGGCTGGGTCATGGACAGCCGAACGGAGTGTGTCAGCGTCTGGCCGACATTCGTCTGCTCCTGGAGCACGTCGCCGGCCCGGGCCCGCGGGTTCTCCACGTTGCCCTCGATCGACGACGCGAGGTTCGTGAAGCGGTCGGCATCGCTGAGGTTCACCCGGGCCTCCGCGAAGAGACTCCGCCCGCTGTCGTCGAGTCGCTTGCGCCACGTGAGTCGGGCGTCGCCGCCCACGTCGTCGCTGTCCACATCGTAGTTCGTCGCCGCGGCCGTGAGGAACTGTCCGGTGCCCGAGCGCGTGTCCTGGAAGTCGACGCGGTCGAGCAGCGAGGCGCGGGCGTTCAGATTCCCGCGCAGCCGCAGTTCATGGCCCTCCGAGAGCGTGAACTGGGAATTGAGGTTGACCCGGTGGCTCGAGTTGTCGGTGTCCGTGCGCGTGGCGCGGTCGACGAGGGATGAAGCGCTCGTGCCGAGGAGTTGCTCCTGCCTCTGCGTCTCGTTCTGGAAGTTGTCGAGCGTGGTGAGGCGGTAGCTCGTCCGGATCCAGTGGTCGTCGTTTCCGCCGAAGTCGTGGTTGACGTTGAGCGCCAGCATCGCGGTCTCGGTGAGCCCGTCGTCGCCGCCGCCGCCGCGGCCGAAGTCCCGTCCGCCGAACGACATCGCATCGCCCCACCCGAACCCGGCCTGGTTCACGTTGTTCGCGCTTCCGACGAGGGCAAGCTGCGTGGTGGGGGAGAAACGGTTGATCGACAAGGCGCCCGCGTAAGGAATCCCGCCGGCCACCGTCCCGGACTCGCTGGTGGCGGGGAGCCGCGCGGCCGCGCGTTCGCCGAATCCGGGGGAAACGGAGGCGTTCTCCACATCTGCCCCGAGTCCGCCCGACGTACGGCCGAAATAGCCCGACCGCGCCTCTTCCTTGAGTTCCAGGTTGATCGTCCGCTCTTCCTCGCCGTCGGCGATGCCCGTGAACTCGGCCATGTCCGATTCCTTGTCGTAGACCTCCACGCGGTCCACGGCCTCGGCGGGCAGATTCTGGGTCGCCATCGCGGGGTCGCCCCCGAAGAACTCCCTGCCGTCCACGAGGACGTTCTCGACCTCTTCGCCCTGCGCCGTGATGGACCCGTCGGTCTCGACCTCGATCCCCGGAAGCTGGCGGAGGAGGTCCTCCACCGTCGCGTTGGGCCGCGTCCGGAAGGCGAGGGCGTTGTAGCCGAGGGTGTCGCGCCGGTTCAGGAAGGGGACGTGGTCGAGCGTGATGACGAGCGGATCCATCTCCACCGGCATCACCTCGAGCGTGATCGTGCCGACGCGCACGTCCTCACCCGTGAGGGAGAGATCCTGCCGCACGGTGCCGTGCCCCAGGAGGGTGACCTGCAGGATGTACTCGCCGGGTCCCAGGTCCCCCAGAGCGAAGATGCCGTCGCCGTTGGAGGTCGTGAACCGGGTCAGCACCGAGTCGGGCTTCGCGAGCGCCACCACCATGGCGCCGCCGAGCCCGTCACCCGCCGCGTCGGCGATCACGCCGCTCACGGTGTATTCGTCCTGGGCCTCGACGAGACGGGGCAGGAACGCCGTGCACGCCAGCCCCACCGCCAGCAGCGCCAGGATCGGCCGTGGTCGCGCCGGGAACGCCGGGGTCGGACCCATCAGTTGGCGACGCCTCATCGGGGCCCCCCGTCGAAGGGGCGACGCCGGTTGCCGGCTCCGCGCGTGGCCCGGATTTCCTCGATCTTCTCCGCCACGAGGGCTTCGTACTCCTCGCGCGTGACCATCTCCCCCTCCGTCGGCGGGGCGATCTCGACGTCGTCGAGGCCCTCCAGATTCACCTCTGTCGCCGAGTAGAGCAGGTGCCCGCCGTCCAGCGAGAGCACGAGGATGAGCCCGGGAAGCCCGCCGTACTGTCCGGGACCCGCCTGCACCGGGATCTGGGGCGTGAACCAGGCTTCGATCTCCGCCCCGTCGTCGACGGCCGTTGCCTTCTGGACCATGTAGCCGAGGAACTCGCGCTGCTCCGTGCCGAGCTTCCATTGGTACGTGGGCCGATCCCCCGAGATGAGGAACGTCCGGCCCATGAACTCGCGCGTTTCCGTGATCGCCCCGCTCCCGAAGTCCACATAGGCCTGGAGCTGGTCCTCCTGATCGCTGCGCGAGGCGGACGCCATCCGCAGTCGCAGGGCCATCCCGAGCGCGCGGCGGTCCATCCTGTCCGAGCCGCCGGCGCCGCCCGGGCCGCCCGCGCGGGCCTCTTCCGCCTCCTCCGGATCCGGCATCATGATCGACCGGGAGCCGTCGAAGAGAAGCACCATCGAGGCCGCGCTCTGCGACGCGATCCGGTCGCGCAACTCGGCCCAGCGCTCCGGCACATGGAAGTCGTATTGCACGGAGCGCAGATAGTGGACATGGCCGGCCTGCGCACCCAGCGCCGCTGGCGCGAGGCCCGCGATGGCCACCGGGAGCACCACCGGCAGGGCCACCGGGAGGAAACGCTGGAACCGTCGCTCAAACCGTCGTCGTGTACTTCGTCGTGTACGTCGTCGTGTAGTCATGGAACCCGCCGCTTGTCGTCCGTCATCCGTTAGATGGGACACACAGCGCCAAGGTCACGTTGTAGAGAGCCTCACACGACGAAGAGGAGGCGGCCGGCGGCGTCAGGACCAGAGCGTCGAGACAGGCACGGCGGCCAGACGGGCGCCGAAGGGGGTCGTCCGGTCGTGGTCGTGAAGAACCAGTCCCTGCGCAAAGCGATCGCCACAGGCGGCCTTGAGGCGCTCGAGACCGGCAAAATCGCGACGCGAGACCGTGGCCGACGCCTTGACCTCGATCCCTACCACCCGCCCGCCTCCGTCTTCCAGTACGACATCGACCTCGTTGCCTTCCCTGTCCCGGAAATGGGAGAACGTGTAGGGATCGTCAGCCCAACTCTCCAGCTTCAGGAGTTCGCCGACGACGAAGGTCTCCAGCAGTGGGCCGAACCGCGTCCGGTCGCGACGCAGCTTTTCCGGCGAGAGCCGGCTCCAGGACGCCAGCAATCCGGAATCGAGGAAGTGCAGTTTCGGCGACTTCACGAGACGTTTCAGGGCGTTCGAATACCAGGGTTGAAGCGTCCGAATGAGAAACAGGTCTTCGAGCACGCCTACGTATCGTTTCGTCGTCACGTGGTTCATATCCAGCACGGAGCCGAATCCCGAGTAGTTCACAAGCTGCCCGGAATGTGCGGCAAGAACGCCAAGTAACTTCGGCATGGACTGGAGTTGGTCGATGCGGGCGACATCGCGAACGTCGCGCTGCAGGATTGCTTCGACGTAGTTCAGGTGCCAATCCCGGCGCCGACGCCACGCCGAACGAGTCAGCGCCTCGGGATACCCTCCCGCGAGAACGATGTCCAGGAGACCGGTATCCAGGATGGGGGTGGCGGAGGTCGGGGCGTCGCCTGCGAATGCCCGTTGCAGGAAGGTGGTTCGGGTTCCTCGCAACTCCGCCTGTGCGAGGGGCAGCAGGCGGATGATCTCCATGCGTCCGGCGAGGGAGTCCGCGACGCGGGGCAGCGTCATCAGGTTCGCGGATCCCGTGAGCAGAAAGCGTCCCGGTCGGGGGTCGGTGTCGACGGCGGTCTTGATCGCCAGCAAGAGATCCGGTACGCGCTGGATCTCATCAATCACGGCTCGGTCGAGGCCACGCACGAAACCGGTCGGATCGGTCGCGGCAGCATTGAGAGTTATGGCGTCGTCGAGTGTGAAGAAGGGGATATCCGTGCCCGCGATCTGCTGTGCCAGCGTGGTCTTCCCTGACTGACGAGGACCGCACAGCATCACGACTCGCGTGTCCGTCAGGGCCTCCATGATCCGGTTTTCGACAAAACGGCGATACAACATTTGGGTCCTTTCGGGTTCCCGGATGTTGCGACCAATTGAAAGATTGTGTCTGGCTGATTGAAAGATTGTGTCTGGCTGATTGAAAATCAAGCTCCGTCTATCTGAAAGCGCATCGAAAACGGATTGCTCTCGCCAACCCGTGGGATGGGGGCTACGCCGGCGTGTCGATGGCCACGCGGCGCACCTCGCGCCGCAGGACGCGGCGCAGGCGCGCGAAGAGGAGGACCGCCACCGCGGCAAGTCCGGCGGCCAGGCCCCACCACAGCCCGCGCGGCCCCCAGTCGGCGCGGAAGGCCAGGAAGTAGCTCACCGGCACGCCGAGCAGCCAGAAGCCGAGGGCGTTGACGAGGAAGGGCGTGAAGGTGTCTCCGGCTCCGCGCAGCACGCCGGCCGCGACGGTCTGGAGGCCATCGGTGACCTGGAAGACGCCGGCGATCGGGATCAGGGAGGCGGCGATCGCGATGACCAGGAGATCGTGCGAGTAGAGGCCGGCCCAGAAGCGGGGGAAGAGGAGAAAGGCGGCGGCGGTCGCGAGCATGAAGACGCCGCTGATCTGGATCCCGGCGGCCGCGGCCCGCCTCGCCGCGTCCATGTCCGCCTGTCCGACGGCGTGTCCCACCCGGACGGCGGAAGCGGCCGCGATCCCGAACGGCACCATGAAGGTGAGCGCGGCGAGGTTGAGCGCGATCTGGTGACCCGCCATCGCCTCGGTGCCGAGCCAGCCCATCATGACGCCGATCACGGCGAAGGCCCCGAACTCGAGCTGCTGCTGAAAGCCGATCGGCGTGCCCAGCCGCACCATGCGCACGAGTGCGCGCCCGTGGAGGGCCTCGCGCCGAAACCGGCCCAGGTAGGGACGCATCGAGCGCCAGGACAGCGTCAGGAGCGCCACCGCCATGCACCAGCGGGCGAGACTCGACCCCCACGCCGAGCCCACGGCCCCGAGTTGCGGGACCCCGAGATTCCCGTAGATCAGCACCCAGTTGAGGAAGGCGTTCAGCGCGTTCGCCCCCGTGATCGTCCACACGATCGGCGCCACGCGACCCATCGCCTGCAGGCTCTGCCGGAGTACGACGAACGCGTAGAAGGGGAGCATCCCGAGGATCGACCCGAGCGCGTACCCCCCGGCCACCGGCACGACATCGGCGGGCTGCCGCAGGAGGGCGAAGACGCGTGTGGCGGGCAGAAAAAGCAGGGAGGTGATCGCCGTCAGAAAGAGGGTGAGCACGAGCGCCCGCTGGATCCCCCGGGCGGCCGCTTCATGGTCTCCCGCCCCCACACCCTGCGAGACGATGGGATCGAGGGCCATGAGCACGCCCATCCCGAACACGGCGATCTGGAAGAAGTAGATATTGCCCAGGCCGACCGCGGCGAGATCGGTCGCCGACAGGTGGCCGACCATGAGCGTGTCCACGACGCCCATCATCATGATGCCGACCTGGACGGTCACGATCGGGAGGGCCAGGCGCAGCATCCGGGCGAGGTCCGCCCGGCGCGGGGTGAGGTTCATCGCGCAATCCTGACCCCGGCGCGTAGGGAAAGGCAAATCCGGAAGGGCAAATCCGTTGCCGCCCCCCGGCGCCGCGGATAGACTCCGCCTCACCCGCCCGGAGGGCCGAAAGCGGGCACAATCGCGCGGGAATGGAGCGGGAATAGCGCGGGAATAGCGCGGGAATAGAGGGGGAAAGATCGAGATTCTGACGTTCACGGGCGGACCGTTCGTGCAGAACACGCTGCTGCTGGTCTGCGAGGACGGCCGCACCGGGCTCCTGATCGACCCCGGAGCCGCGACGCCGGAGGCGCTGGCCGAGGCGCGCGCCCGCAACCTGGACATCGCGGCGCTCCTCGTCACGCACGCCCACCTGGATCACATCGACGGCCTCAAGGAGGCGAAGGGGGAGACCGGGGCGCCCATTTACCTCCATCCGCTGGACCGGCCGCTCTACGACAACGTGGCGAACCAGGCCCTCGTCTTCGGGGTGCCATGCGTGGAGCCGCCGCCGCCCGACATCGACCTGGTCCCCGGCACGAACATCGCCTTCGGCGGCTCGGAGTTCGAAGTGGCGTTCGTACCCGGCCACGCTCCGGGACACGTGATGTTCGTCTCCACGTCACAGCCCGTGGCGATCGTGGGCGACGTGATCTTCCGCGGGTCGATCGGACGGACGGATCTCCCGAACGGGAACTACGGCGTGCTCATGGAGTCCATCCGGTCGCAGGTGCTGACGCTACCGCCCGAGACCCGCCTCTACCCCGGCCACGGCCCCGAGACCACCGTGGGCGTGGAGCGCGACACCAACCCCTTCGTCCTCCAACTCCACAGCGGCCGCTGGGTCTGACCCCCGCCGGGCCCGACCCCCGCGCCGGGTGGCGTGGCCGCTGGGCTACGGGTTCGTGGCAACCGGCTCGAACGCCTTGAGCACCTCGCGCGTCATGTCCCAGCGGTCGAAGCCCTGCCGGCCGTAATCGAGCCCGCGCCGGACGATGACGACGTCGTGTGACGGGACGATGACGACGAACTGGCCGCGGTTGCCGGCGGTGGAGTAGGCGCCCTTCGGCACGTCCGTGCGGCCGTCGGGCACGAGCCAGAACTGGCCGCCGTAGAAGTTGCCCGTCTCGGACGTGGCGGGGGCCGGCGTCCGCACGAAGTCGATCCACTCCTCGGAGATCAGGCGCTCGTCCTTCCACATTCCGTTCTGCGCGTAGAGCAGCCCGAAGCGCGCCAGATCGCGGGCCGTCGTGTAGACCTGGCTGCTCATGATGAAGTCGCCGAAGCGGTCGGTGCTGAGGAACGTGTTCCGCATCCCGATCCGGTCGAGAAGACGTTCCCGCGGGAACTCGAGGTAGGCCTGCGGGTCGCCGATCGCCTGCTTCATCGCGTACACGCCGAGCAGCGTGTCGTAGTTCTCGTAGTCCCAGAACGTGCCGGGCTCCCGCATGAGCGAGCGGTTGCGCGCCCCGTCCACCGAACTCGCGCCCGCCCAGTAGGAGAACCCGGAACCCGTCGCGTACTCCATGCCCCAGCTGTCCACGGGATAGAGTCCGCTGGACATGTTGAGTGCGTGACGGAGGGTGATCTCGCGCCGGGGGTCGGTCTCCGCGGATCCCGCGTTCCCGGGCAGCCAGTCGAAGGGCAGGGGCTCGTCGAGCGCCAGCTTGCCCTCGTCCACGAGCATGCCGATCAGCGTCGAGGCGATGCTCTTCGCGGTCGACCACGTGCGGGTCTTCGTGAACATGTCGATGCCGGGAGCGTAGCGCTCGTGGATGATCTGCCCGTCGTGCACGACGATGAGACTGAGCGTCACCTGCTCCGGCGACTCGCGGTCGAACGTCCAGTCGGAGGCGGCCTGGAGGGCCCCCGGGTCGACGCCGGCCGGGAGCGGGCGACTCATGACGAGGTCGCCGTCGGGCCACGCCACGGCCGAGGGATCGCCGGCCAGCGGCGGCGCCTCCAGGATCGGCAGGTCGTCGATGTCGTCGAAGGTCTGGTCCGGCGACAGGATCACGCACCCGATCCCTTCGCGGAACGCCGCCCTCATGGTCGGGATCGCGCCGGGTGCGCCGATGGCGACGGCCTTCCTCTCCCGGTCCACGACGTAGTCGCCGCCCTCGGCCGTCCCGACCGGGTCGGGCAGATAGGCGAGTTCCTGTTCGAAGACCTGCTCCAGCGTCCGGTCTCCCGTGAACAGGCCGTTGCACTGGAGGATGGCCTGCACGCCGCGCTGGATCATCTCCCGCTGCGGAGCGAAGTAATCGTAGGACCGCTCCTGCTGGGCAGCCGCGGCTGCCGGTGCGAGAAGAGCGAGCGCGATGGCCGCGAATGTGAGGCGTTTCATGGCTTCCCCCGGAATCCGGACGACAGGTTTCTGGAACCCTGCCAACATGCGGGACGGACGCGGTCCCGGCCACGGGTGCGAAGGTCGCGCAGGCGGCCGGGCGGGAATATCGTGTCCCCGTGACCGACCAGATTCTCTACGGCTGCATTGCGCTCATCGCGCTCACGAATCCGCTCGCCGAACTTCCGTTCTTCTTCGCGGCGACGGACGGGTTTTCGCGCGTGGAACTCCGGCGCGCGGCCGTGAAGGTGGCGGTGGGAGTGCTCATCGTACTCACCGTCGCCGCGGTCGCCGGCGCGCGCATCCTGGACCTCTTCGACGTGAGCTTCGCCGCGTTCCGGACGGCCGGCGGCCTCGTCGTCATCCTCGCCGCGCTCGAGATGCTCCGCGGGGCCGGGTTCGGGATCACGGGCGTACGCCGGGATCCGGGCGAGACCGAGGACCACCTCTGGGTTCCGCTCGTCATGCCGCTGATCGCGGGGCCGGCGTCGATCACCGCCGTGATCACGCTGGCGCTGGACGAGGCTGGCGCGCTGATCGGGATTCCCGTCGCCACGCTCATCGCGGTGCTGGTCGCGTCGTTGGGCGTGCTCGCGGTGCTCCTGGCGGCCAGCTTCCTTTCGCATGCGCTGAGCCGCCGGGCGGTGCGGATCTTCGAGCGATTCTCGGGCCTGATCCTGCTCGCCATCGGCTGCCAGATGTGCCTCAGCGGCATCCGGGAGTTCTTCGTCGCCTGACGGAGTCGGCAGCTACTAGCGCGGTAGCTCAGCGGCGAGACCTCTGTTGCCGCATTCGAGGGCGGCGAGGAACTTCCGTGAATCTCCTTTCACCATAGACCCCGCCAGAAACGCGATCCACCCTCGGCGCGCTGCCGGTCGCCCCGCCGCAGCGCGAGGTCGTCCCCAACGTGGCCAAGACCGGCTGCGAAAACTGCAGACCGACGATCACGGGAAGGGCTCCGGTCGATCGGCCCAGCCGCACTGCGCCCGACCGGCGGAGTGGAGGATGGCGCAGATGACGCGGAAAGTCACTAACAGGCCACGATCTGTGTCGCCAAAGCCACCAACCAATCACGCAATGGCCACAAGTACGACAGAAATCGCTCCCGATACTGGGAGTTATCGGGAGCCATTCTACTGATGAACGATGAACTACAGCACGGGGGTCGCCGATTCAACCCCTTGGGCCTCTGGATCCTCGATCCGGGTTCACCGGCGTTTCTGGAGCCGCGCGAGCTGCGCGGCGCCGTTGCGCTTCGCGAGCAGGCGCTCGCCGTAGCGCTGTACCATGCGGGGGCTCTTCCAGCGCCCGGCCTGCATGATGGCCGCGGTCCCGATGCCCCATGCAATCATGTCCTGGGCCGCTCCGACTCGAGGGCTGTGTCCAGAGAGCCGGCGCACGATCCGGGGCGGTAGCCCGGCGCGTTCGGCCATCGCCCGGTAGATGCGGGGCACCTGGCTCGCATCGAGCCTTCCCCCAACCGCGCCGTCCTTGCGCACGGACCGGAAGAGCGGCCCGGCGGTGACGCCGCTCGCGCTCAGCCACTCCCCGAGGAGCCTCACGCTGTCGCGGTGCAGGTACAGCATCGCCCCGTCGCCCTCTGGATCGGTCTTCGCCCGGCGCACGAGCAGCGAGGCCGATCCGCTCCTATCCATCGTCACATCAACGACTTCCAGCGCGACCAGTTCCGAGCGGCGCAACATGGCGTCGTAGGCCACGGCCAGGATCGCGCGGTTCCGGATGTCGATCGGCCGGTCGCCGCCGCCCTCCAGCAGGCGCTCGCGGAGCTTCCAGGTCAGGCCCAGCACCTGCGTCTGCCGCGATCCCTTGCGCCGCCGCATCCGGCGCAGGGCCCCCTGCACGTCGGCGTGCTCCGACGGACTCCGATCCCCGGCCGCCTTGTGCGCGGCGGCGATGCTCGAGACGTAGCGGCTCACGGTGGCGGGCGCACGGACGCGCTCCATCGCCTCGATGTAGGCCACCACGGTGGGCGCGCGCGCGGGGAGCGGGCGCAGCCCCCGCTCGGCGCACCACGCCGCGAACCGTCCCAGGTCCGCCCTGCGGGCCCGCACCGTGTTGGCGCTGAGGGAGCCATCGGCGGTTTCAAGGTACGCCCGCAGGCGTTCGCCGGTTTGTGCCTCTCCTGTGGCCGACACGGAAAGATGAGTCACGATCCCCAAACCTGTATCGAGCATAAGTAATTATACTACAATGAGATACATGATCACAATTGCTCCCGATAACTCCCAGTATCGGGAGCAAACTGCCCTGAGCGAGGAAGAGCAATGCCCCAGGCTGTAGCGCCCGATACGAGGCAGCCAGCTACACATCGCGAAACCGGCACCGTACCGCGCCGGACTGCTCCGGCGCGGGTCCGTTCTCCTCGACCATTCCTACGCCTCAGAAGACTGATGCATATGCGGTGTGTAGCCGTAACCGCTCTGCTGGGCTTGGCCTTCGGCGCCTGCGGCGACACCGAGGTCATCGTGCCGCCGGTTCAGCCGCCGGTCCTTCCTCCGATCACCGTCCCGCCGCCTCCGCCTCCGCCTCCGCCGCCTCCACCTCCGCCTCCGCCTCCGCCGGCGAACCGGGCGCCCACGGCCGTCGGTACGATCCCGGCGCACAACGTTGATGTGGGTGGCACGGCCACCGTGCCCGTGGCCGGCTACTTCAGCGACCCGGACGGCGACCAGCTGACCTACAGCGGTTCTTCGTCCAGCGACGCTGTCGCCACGGTGAGCATTGAGGGATCGACCGCGACGGTGACGGGTGTCGCCCGCGGGAGTGCCGCCGTCACGATTACGGCAGCAGACCCGGATGGCCTCCAGGCCAGCCAGGGCTTCAACGTCACGGTGGGCCGGAGCGGCTTCAAGGAGGCCGCGGTAGCGATCGTCGGCCTCCAGGATGTCCGGGACCGATCGAAGTTCATCAACGCGGCGAGCGTCGCGGGCAACGTCTCCGTCATCCTCGACGTACAGCCCAACGACGAGGTCGTAACGGCGATCGCGCTCACGCTGGGCGACCACGTGGTCCAGTGCCGCGGCACATCGTCCGATATGAGCCCGGTGGCCGGGATCGCGGCGTCGGGCGGACAGGTCGCAGTCGAATGCTTCCTCGACACCGATGCGGTGAGCGGCGCGTGCGTCGGGTTGCAGCTCGATCCGGCGTATCCCAACGGCGACTACAGCCTGGGCGCGTTCCTCACAACGGATGAGGGCGAGACCCGCACCACGTTGGCCACGCTGCCGATCACCCTGAAGAACAGCGGGTTCGTGATCATCGCCCACGAGGCGGGCGAGAGGTCCGTGGTGTCGGAGACCACGAAGGGGCTCACCTTCTACGGCGGGCCTCCGGTCGATGGCAACGTGAACCTGTTCCACGCCTGCCCGGTGTCCTACGGCGGCACGACAGTCGGGTCGATGCAGCTCGGCAGCATCCACACGAGCACGTCGCGGCCGCCGGTCGCGACGGTGCCGCAGCCTGCGGAGGGTGAAGGTCTGCTGAGCTTCCGGAGGGCCGACGGTGCGCCGCACGATCCGGTCGACCGCGAGGCGCCGTTCACATGGGAGATCGGTACGGCGTCCTGGACCGGCAACACCGCCGTGGAGAACCGGCCGGGCTGGACCGAATACTGGATCGAGAACCGGGGTCTCATCGCAAACGCCGACGGGCTCGACGTCACCGCCGAGTTCCGGCATGACACGGATGGCGACGGAACCGTCGAGACGGCGAAGGCCGGTCCGTTCCACTTCGACTTCAGCGCCCCGCGCATCAACTATCCCGAGGGATTCGCTTCTTCGGAGATCGTCGTGAGCTCGCCGGGCTTCGCGGCGGGTGGCGGTCGCGGAGACCGCCGCATCTCGGATGGCGACTATTTCTCGGACGGGGAGGGTTGGGGAGGGCCTGCGCGCCTGATCGTGTCGAACGTCGGCGAATACGGCGTGGATGGCCGCAACGAGGTCATCGCGGTCGGCGACTGTTCGATTCCGGCCAACACCGATGCCCGGGCGAGCACCGCGTTCGTGGCCGCCTTCGACGACGTCCGGAACATCAGCGAACTGCCCGAGGACGACGCCGTGGGGCCCGCAGGCGGCGACCTGTCGGATGATGGCGGACTCGAATGCTACTTCGCCGAGTTGCAGGCGCTGGAAGATGCGCTCGGCAACTCGACCTGGCTCGGCGAGGATGACGCGTCACACCGGGTGCAGTCGGGCGGCGCCTTCGGCGTCGATCGCACGGGACCGGAGGTTGACCGCCTTACGCCGGATGAGCCGGGTGTCGTCGTGAGCACGAACGAATTCACGTTCGAGGCCGAAGATCCGGAACTGGCGACGGACGAGGACGGTAGCGGTTTCAACGCCCTCCGGTTCCAACGCTTCATCAATGGAGCCTGGGAGCGCCGATACGACATCTTGGGGGTGTACGCGGGTCCCGCGCCCGTCCAGGGCGCTGTTGACGTTTTCATGAACATCCACCGGCTGGAGGACGGACCTCACGCCGTCCGAGCGATCGTCGGGGACAACGCCCTGCCATTCAACTATTCGCTGGCGAACTTCGAGTTCATTCGCGACACGAAGGCGCCCACGTTCGCCCTTGGCTCCAGCCCGGGCTCGATCAGCGTCGGATCAAAGGTCGACGCGGTAACGGTGACCGTGAGTGGTTCCATCACGGACGCCAACGTGATCGACGAAGCCCTGCTGAGCATCTACACCAACAATGGTTCACGGGACATTTGCGCCGGAGCCGACGCCGCCGACACGAAGTTGTCCGAGAAGCGTGTCGCCACCGGTACGACGAAGGATCTCGAGAACGACACCAATCGTATCGACTTCGAGGAGTCTTTTCTGATCGAGCGGCCGCCGAGTGGCGGGGGGTTGGAGCACCTCTGCTTCTTCCTCGAGGCGAAGGATGTGGCGGTCCACGCCAACGGCGACGATGACTGGGCCAACACGGCGCAGTACGGGCTCGGCAGCTTCACCGTGGACTGGGGTGGCGACGAGAGTCTGCCGGCGGTGAGCGTGTCTGACGCCAGCGCCGCCGAGGGCGACGCGGTCGTCTTCACGGTGTCGCTGTCGGCGGCGAGCAGCCGGCAGGTGACGGTCGAGTACGCCACGTCGGACGGCACGGCGACGAGCGGGACCGACTTCACGGCCGAGTCCGGGACGCTGACGTTCGCGGCGACCGAGACCTCGACGACCGTGAGCGTCGCGACGACGGACGACTCGGTGGTCGAGGGCGACGAGACGTTCACGCTGACGTTGTCGAACCCGGCGAGCGCGACGCTCGGTGACGCGACGGCCACCGGCACGATCAACGACAACGAGGAGCCAGGCATCACCCTCGTCCCCCAACAGAGAAACGAGACCATCCCGGTCGTGCGAGACAACGGCGATGTCGAGCTGTCGGCCTTTGAAGGTTTTCTCGCGGCCTATGATGTGACGCTCGACGCCCGGCCGACGGATGACGTGATGGTCACGATTGGCGGCGCGCAGCCGAACACCAGTTCCAAGGAGGTCGGTCGGGATGGATACGTATTCATCACCGAAAACAGCGATACGGCCAACGACAACGTGCTGTTGTTCACGCCCGAGAATTACGACGTGAGACAGGAGGTCGTCATTACCACGTTCGAAGAATTGAGGACTGCGGATTACCCCGAGGATGGCACGGACGAGGCCGTGACGCTGACGCACACCGCGTCGGGCGGTGGTTACACGGGCGCACCGACGCGTTCCGTTTTTCTCACGGTGATCGACAACGATTGGCTACTGGAGGTGAGCGACCACGACATCGTAGCGGGAGGAAGCCCCGTGACGGTGGAGTACGAAATCTCGAAGTACCATGCCAACGTTGTCGAGGAGTTCTACCGGATGGTGGTCGACGTCTCCAACGCGACGGGAGCGACCTTCATGGACCCGGTGTTCTCGACTTCTGATTTTGTGTACAGCAAGGTGGCAGCGGGAGCGAAGACAGGAACGAACTCGATCGTGGTGGATCCGTCGGGCGTCACGGGCGCCGGGACGATCACGTTCAGAATGGATCCCGCTTGGGGGGACGGCTCCAACCGATCCTCGACAGGTACGATCACGATCAAGGCATCATCAGAATGACCGGAGGCTGATCGCGCCGCTTCGGCGGCGCGGCCGGCTTACCGAACCACGTCGACGGTGACGTTCTCGTCGAAACGGGCGGCGAGGTCGGAGAGGAAGAGCGACATGGTGGCGTGGTGCCCCATGAGGTAGCGGCTCACGAAGCGGAAGACGGGGCTGTAGACCTCTCCCTCCTCGGTGATCGTGACGGTCGCTCCCGCGGCGGCGGGTTCGATCTCGAAGATCCAGCGGCCGCCGAAAGGCATGCCCTCCGAGAGAATCGTCGTCACGAGCCGCGTCGGAGGCTCGCTCTCCGTCAACTCCATGGGAAGCGGTCCCGTGGCGCCGAGTTCCACCCAGGCCGGCTTTCCGTCCCGCGCCGGCAGTTCCTCGATGCCTTCGACGGCCGGTCGCCATTCGGGATACGCCCGGTAGTTGGCAACGGTCGCAAAGATCTCCTCGGGCGATGTAGAGAACTCGGCGCGCACCGCCGCTACGTGATCCTGCGGCAGGGCGCTGCCGACGCCGTAGACGACGCCGACCAGGCCCGCGATGACGATGAGCATGCCGATGATGATGCGCTTCAAGGTGCGATTCATGGGATCGTTCCCGGTGCGGAGGATCGATGATCTCGGAGGATGGGAAGCGTGAGACAGGTCGGCCCGCCCTCACAGGGGATGCAGAGCGCGTCCCCCTCGAAACAGGTGACTTCGCAGCCGGCCTCTTGCATGAGTCGGACGGTGTCGGGGAAGCCGTCGAGGGCGATGCAGCGCCGCGGGGCCGTCGCGAGGACGTTGAGGTTCAGGCCGCCGGAGGCCCGGAACTCTTCATCTCCCGCTTCCAGGAGTTCGATGCCGCGCTCCCTCATCAACTGGTGAAGCGCGACGGGGAAAAGCCGCGGATAGATGAGCGCCAAATCGCGGTCCAGCGGGCTGACGAGGGAGAGGAGGTGAAGGCAGGCGGCGCTTCCCTGCCACATCGGGAGATCGAATGCGCGGACTTCGACGCCGCGCGGCGACAGGAAGTCGCGGAGCTGGTCGATGCCGGCCTGGTTCGTGCGAAAGCCGCGGCCCACGGCGACGGTGGCGTCGTCGATCCACAGGAGGTCGCCGCCCTCCGCGGTCCCCGGGGGTTCGATGGCGCCGACCACCGGCACACCGAGCCGCCGGTAGAGCGCCTCGTGGCTTGCCACCTCCGGCTGCCGCAGTGCCTTCCCGGGCCGCAGCAGGATCGCGCCGCCGGAGGTCATGAAGGAAGGGTCGAAGGGGAAGATCGCGTCGGCGAGTCCGTCGTCCCCCGCGCCGCCGATCCACTCGATCTCGGCGCCCGAGGCCGCGACGCACGCCGCGAACGCGTCGTACTGGCGGAGCAGCCGGTCGGGGTCGATCGGCTCCGCGTAGTGCCAGCGCGCCGGATCCGCCGCCAGCGTCGCCCGGCCCGGCCGGCGCATCGCCACGCGCCGAAGCGGCGCCACCATGCTGGCGACGCCGAACCTCGCTTCGGTCTGCAACCGCCCGTTCATCTGGCTGAAGCTACGGCGGCAACGGTATCTTCGCTGGCCGCGGCGCCGTCGGCCGCGCCGGTCCCGCCGCCCCGGCATGAACCGCAGCACGAGGCATCCCGAGCTTGAAGCGAGAGCGATTTGGCCGCGCATCGACGTTCTCCGAGTACCTGGAGACGGTCGAGAAGAACCGCGAACTGTGGCACGCGCTGGCCCGCCGCGCGGCCGTGGACGAAGGAACGCTGGAGCGCGCCCGCGCCATCGACGGCGCCTGGAACGTCGTCGCGCTCACCGAGGATTGGTGCGGCGACGCGATCAACACCCTCCCCGTGTTCGACCGGCTGGCCGAGGGGGTCGGGAACATCGAACTGCGCGTCCTTTCGCGGGACGAGAACCCGGATCTGATGGACGCCCATCTGACGAACGGGACGAGCCGGTCCATTCCGATCCTCATCATCTACGACGAGTCGTTCCGCGAGCGCGGGTGGTGGGGCCCCCGGCCGGCGCCGATCCAGGAGTGGGTGATGACGGAGGGGATGAAGCTGGATCCGGCGGACCGGTATCGTGAAGTGCGCCGCTACTACGCCCGGGACAAGGGCCGCACCGCGCTGGACGAATTCCTCCGGATTCTGGAGCGTGCGGCGACCGGGGACTGAGCGGGGATCAGCCGCCCTCGACCTGCCTGCCTCCCTCGTCGCTTCCCCCGCCCCGGGCCCTCATTACGACGAACACGGGGACGCCCGCCACGAGGAGGAGGAAGCCCCAGAACACGATTTCGGTCCCCGCCCCCGCGATGGCCCAGAAGGAAAACCCGAAGGCGAGGATGGCCACGACCAGCCGCCCCAAGGGGGCCGTGCCGCCGGGGGCCTGCGCCGCGCGCGAGGCGTCCCTTGCGGCGGAGCGCTCGCGCAGGGCGAAGAGCAGGGCGGTCGTGCTCGCGAACACGTAGGCGAGCAGCGTCGCGAGCGTGGACAGCAGAATGAGGAACGTGAAGGCCTGGACGAGGCCGCGCGTGTAGTTCATGGCGATGAGGACCGTCGCGACGCTCGCCGCGAAGATGAGCCCGAAGGAGGGCGTGCCGCGCGGACTGAGGCGGGCGAAGGCGGCCGGAAGGAGGCCATCCTGCGCCGCCGCGCGCGGTAGCTGGCCGGAGAGCAGGATCCAGCCGTTGAGTGCGCCGAAGCAGGCGATCGTGGCGCCCGCGCCGATCACGAGCCGGCCGGCATTCCCCCAGATCGATCCGGCTGCGTCCGCGAAGGGCGCGGTCGAGACGGCGAGGTCCGCCGGCGCGATGATCCCCATCACGGCGGAGGTGCCGATGATGAAAATCGATGCCGCGATCACGGTGCCGAGGATCGTGGCCCGCGGGATCGTCCGCGCCGGGTCCCGCACATCGGCCGCGGGAACCGTCGCGGCCTCGAGTCCCATGAAGGCCCAGAGCGTGAGCGTCACCGTCGCCGTGATGGCGGTGATCGGACTCCCTCCTGCGGGGTTGAACGGCCGGAAGTGCTCGGGCTGGAAGTAGAGGAAGCCGATGGTGCCGACCGCCGCCAGCGGCAGGAGCTTGAGCACCGTGGTGACGAGTTGCACATGCCCCGCCGCCCGCACGCCCCAGGCGTTCACGAACGTCAGGCCCCAGAGGGCTGTGAGGGACGCAATGCCCCCGGCGACGGGAGAAGCGCCCAGCCCGGGCCAGAAGACGGTCGCGTAGCTCACGGTCGCCACGGCGAGGGCCGCATTGGCGGTGAGCAGCGAGATCCAGTAGGACCACGCGACCCAGAATCCGACGAAGTCGCCGAAGCCCTCGCGCGCGAAGGCGTAGGGGCCGCCGACCTTCGGAATCAACGTGCCCAGCCGCGCCATCACGAGCGCCAGGCACATGGCCCCGCCGGCGCTCACCAGCCAGCCGAGGATGCTGATTCCCCCGTACGGGGAGAGCGAGGCGGGCAGCAGAAAGACGCCCGAGCCCACCATGCTCCCGACCACCAGGGCCGTGCACATCCACAACCCCAGGGCCGGCCTGGGCGTCATCCGCCGCTCCGGGCGGGGGTTGCCGCCGTCCCGGCCGTGCTAGCGGTTGCCGCGATAGCTGCGGACGGGAGGTAGCCGGGCGCCGGTTCCGCCCGCCGGCTCCGTCTCGGCCACGACCTCGAGCGTCAGCGTGCCGATGCCGTCGATCGAAGCGCTGACGACCTCGCCGGGCTGCAGGAATCGCGTCTCGCCGCGAACCGCGGTGCCCATGCCCACGCCGCCCGAGGTGCCGTTGTTGATCACATCCCCCGGGAACAACGTCGCGACCGAGGACCCATACTCGATCAACTCCCACAGAGTGTGGATCATGTCTCCCGCGGTCGCCTCCTGCATGCGCTCCTCGCCGACGTCCAGCGTCTGGCGCAGCTTCTCCATCGGATCGCCGTAGAACTCCCTGGGGACGATCCACGGACCCATGGGCGCGAACGTGTCGTGGCCCTTCCCGACGAACCAGTCGGACGTCATGGGATTGCCGCCGGGCGGCCGTCCGCCGCGGTCGGAAACGTCGATCGTCACCGTGTACCCGAACACGTGGTCCTCGGCGTCCCGGGCATCCACGTACTTGGCGCTGCGCCCGATCACGGCGCCGAGTTCCACTTCCCAGTCCGTGCGGTCCCGGCCGAAGGGGATCACGATCCGGTCGTCGGCTCCGATCACCGCCCCGCGCGTCGGCTTGAGGAAGAGATAGGGTACGCCGCGGTTCTCACGCCGCTGGCGGCGGGCTTCGCGCCGCTCCTCCTCGGAGCCCGCCTCGTTGACGTGGCTGTAGAAGTTGACCGCCGCGTTAAGGATCTTGCCGGGGTACATGATGGGCGGGAGGACCCGCACGTCCTCGAGGTCGTGGACGAAGTCGGCTCTGCCGCTCCCGGACAGCCCGCCCCGGGCCACGAGGCCGTTGACGATCTCATACAGGCGGAGCCGGACCCCGTACTCGTAGCGGCCGATGAGGTCGATCATGTCGGCTGGCGGCGGGACGGGCGGATACGCGGGGTTTCGCTCGAGGTCCCCGTTCGCCTCCTCGATGTCGACGATGAGCGCGTCACGCAGCACGAGAGCCACGCGCGGAACGCCGTCGATCTCGAACGTCCCCACCTTGAAGGGCTCCGCGATCTCGATCTCCGGCCCTCCCTGGGCCGACAGCGGGGCGGAGAACGCCAGAGCCGCAGCCGCGAGTAGCGCCCTCATGAGCCGGGATCTCGCCGGTAGCTCCACAGGGGCGGCAGCCGGACACCTATGTCGCCCACGGGCGGCGGCCCTTCCACTACCGGGAGCTGGATGGTTCCGATCCCGTCGATCGTGGCCCTGAGGACATCGCCGGGCTGCAGGAATCGCTCCTCGCCCATGCCGATGCCGCCGGAAGTGCCGAGGTTGATCACGTCGCCCGGGAAGAGGGTCAGAATCGAGGAGGCGTACTCGATCAACTCCCACAGCGTGTGAATCATGTCCCCGGCCGTCGCCTCCTGCATGCGTTCTCCGCCCACGTCCAACGTCTGACGCAACTCGGCCATCGGGTCGCCGTAGAACTCCTTCGGGACGATCCACGGGCCCATGGGCGCGAACGTGTCGTGCCCCTTCTCCACGAGCCAGTCCGATGTCGTGGGGTTGCCTCCCGGAGGGCGCCCGCCACGGTCGGAGACGTCGATCGTCACGGTGTATCCGAAGACGGTTGCCTGGGCATCATCCGCGGCGACGTACTTCGCCGCTCGTCCCATGACCACGCCCAGTTCCACCTCCCAGTCGGTCTGCTCCCGGCCGTGGGGGATGACGATCCGGTCGCTGGTCCCGATCACCGCGCCACGCGACGGCTTCAGGTAAAGGTACGGAATGCCCCGGTTCGCACGGCGCTCGCGGACGGCATCCTCCCCCTCCCCCTCCGGGGCGTCCGCCGCGACACGGCTGTAGAAGTTGCTCGCCGCGTTCAGGATCTTGCCCGGATACATGATCGGCGGGAGGATCCGCACATCCTCGACGTCGTAGACGTACTCCGCGCGGGTGGGGCCCGTGAGCCGCTGATAGGCCACCGTCTCGTTGACGATCTCGTACAGGCGCCGCTGGAGGCCATACTCGTAGCGGCCGATGAGGTCGAGCATGTCGGTCGGCGGCGGGATCCTCGGAAACGCGCGGTTCCGCTCAAGTACTTCGTTCGCCAGTTCGATGTCGATGACCAGGGCGTCGCGCAGCACGAGCCCCACGCGCGGTACGTCCCTGATCGCGAACGTTCCCACCTTGAACGGTTCCACGAGTACGATGCCCCCGACGTCCTGGGCGGCGAGAGAGGCTGCGGAGAAGAGGACCGCGATCATTCCAAACGGAAGGGCCCGTGCGGTCCGGGGTCGTCTGAGCGGCGCTGTTCTCATGGGTCTTCCTCTCGGTTGGGGACGCCGGGCCTCAAGGCACCAGCCCGTCCAGTTTTTCGATCGTGGCCATGGAGGGGTCGCGTTCCGTCTGGAGCCGGCGCGCGGTGGCTTCGGCGGCACGCATGACGCGAAGCAGGTTGTCGGCCGCGAGGGCCCGCAGTTCGGATTCGGTCCACCCGCGGCGCGAGAGTTCGGCGAACAGGGCGGGGTACGTCGATACGTCCTCCAGCCCGACCGGCCCACGGTCGATCCCGTCGAAGTCACCCCCGATCGCGACGTGGTCGATGCCGGCCACGTCGCGGATGTGCTCGATGTGCGCCACGACGTCGGCCAGCGTGGCGCGCGGGCGTCCCTCCGGTGGGCCGATGTAGTTGGTGACGTCCTGGTTCACGAAGGATTCGACGAACGTGACCATGACCGCGCCGCCGTTTTCCGGCAGTCGGCGCAGCACATCGTCCGGCACGTTGCGGGGGTGGTCCGTCACCGCCCTGGCGGAGGAATGGGAGAAGATGACCGGCGCTTCGGCCACGTCGAGTGCGTCGTGCATGCTTCCCGGCGACACGTGCGAGATGTCGACGAGCATGCCCAGCCAGTTCATCTCGCGCACGACTTCCTCGCCGAAGGCGGAGAGTCCTCCGAGTTCGGGCAGCTCGCAGCAGGAGTCCGCCCAGGGGAGGTTGGCGCTGTGCGTGAGCGTCATGTACCGGACCCCGAGCGCGTAGAAGGCCCGCAGGGCGCCGAGCGAATTCTCGATCGCGTGGCCTCCCTCCATGCCGAGCATCGAGGCGATCTTGCCGCGGTGGAACTGGTCCATCACGTCCGCGGCGGTGAGCGCGAGCCCCAGGTCCTCGCGGTGATCGGAGATGATCTGGCGCGCGATGTCGATCTGCTCCAGCTGCATGCGCGCGCCGCCGCCGTCCTCCATGACCGAGGCGGGGACGTAGACGGACCAGAACTGGGCTCCGACGCCGCCGGCCCGAAGGCGGGCGAGATCGGTGTGTCCCGGCGTGGGACGCGAGATGTCGTAGGCGCGGACGTCGCGGGGCGCGTCCGCGTTCCGGATCGCCCAGGGGAGGTCGTTGTGTCCGTCGAACAGGGGGACGCTCGACAGCACGCGTTTCGCGATCTCGAGATGCTCCTCCTGCGCGCGCGCGTCCGCGGCCGCGAGTCCGAGAACGAGCGCGGACAGCACCGCCATCGCCGGCGTCCGGGTGAGAATTCGCAGCATAGTGCTCTGACTCCGTTGACAGACGCAGTAGCCAATGCAGTAGCCAATGCAGTAGCCGATGCGGCAGCCAATGCAGTAGCCATTACCGGCCCACCATGGATTCTTGCTTGGCGGACGGCGCGCCGCCAGCCGTGCCGGGTCCCGGGCGGCGTCCCGGACGGCGTCCGGGACGGCGTGATGGCGAGAAACAGGTGCGGACGCCCTTCCCGCATCGGTATCTTCCCGCATGCTGATCAACTGCGACATGGGAGAGAGCTACGGGCCCTGGGAGAAGGGGGCCGACGAAGCGGTGATGCCGCTGATCGACCAGGCCAACATCGCCTGCGGCGGCCATGCGGGGGACCCGGATACGATGGCGCGCACGCTGCGTCTGGCGGCCGGGCACGGCGTGCAGGCGGGGGCCCATCCCGGCTACCCCGACCGGCGCAACTTCGGGCGGCTGAAATTGGACTGGCCGCTCGAGTCGCTGGTGCTCGAGGTGCAGGCGCAGATCGGCGCGCTGCAAGCGGTCGCGCGGGCGCTGGGGATCGGCCTGCGGCACGTGAAGCCGCATGGCGCACTGTACCTGGCGATGATGAGGGATGACCAGCTGCTCACTCGGCTGGCGGAGGGCGTGGCCGCGGTGGATCCGTCACTCGCCTTCGTCCTCCAGGCGACGCCGGAGCGCGAGCGGCACGCGGCGATGCTGGAGCACACCGGGCTCACGCTCGCGTTCGAGGCCTTCGCGGATCGCGCCTACGCGGCGGACGGGCGCCTTCAGGCGCGCGGAATCGACGGAGCCGTCCTCTCCGACGCGGACGCGGTGGCGGGCCATGTCGCGAACCTCCTCGACGGGTTCGTGCGGACGCCCGAGGGCCCGCTGGCGGTGGAGGCCGAGACGCTCTGCGTACACGGCGACAATCCATCGGCCACGGCAGTGCTCCGCCGCATCCGCGAACTCGTGCCGCCGAAGCAGTAGATCGCCGGTGATCACCTTCCCGGGGCCGGTGAGCGCCCTGGTCGCGCTTCCGGTGGCGCCCGACCGGGACGGTATCGCCCGCGTCCTGGGTCTCGAACGCCTCGCGCGAGAGGCGTTGCCGGATCTCCGCGCGACGATTCCGGCCTTCAACCGGCTGCTCGTCGAGGGTGCGCCCAATAGCTGGGACCCCGAGGAGATCGAGTCCGCACTGGCCGCTGCCGCGGAGAGGTGCCTGGCGGAAGAGCCGCGGGCCGATGCGGGTGACGCCGTCATCCTGCCCGTGTGCTACGATGCCGATCTCGCGCCCGATCTCGGGGAGGTGGCGGTGCACGCCGGCTTGAACGCAGCGGATGTGGCACGGTTGCACAGCGGCAGGAGGTACGCCGTGCTCGCGACCGGGTTCGCGCCGGGGTTCGCGTACATGGGCGACGTGGACGCGCGGATCGCCCTGCCGCGCCTCGCGACGCCCCGCGCGCGGGTCGAAACGGGGTCGGTCGGGATCGCGGACCGGCGCACCGGCGTCTATCCGGCGGCGGGGCCGGGGGGCTGGCGTCTGATCGGCCGCGTTCCCGCGGCGCTCTTCGCCGATGCCGCCGAACGCATCGCGCGCTTCCGGCCGGGAGGCACGGTCGAGTTCCGTCCGGTCGACCGGGACGAGTACGAGGCTGCGGGCGGATGAGCCCGCACGGCGTCGTGGACCGCCCCGGGCCGTTCTGCACGATCCAGGATCTGGGCCGGCGGACCGGCCGCCGCGCCGGGCTGGCTCCCGGGGGCGCGATGGATCAGCGCGCGTACCTTTGGGCCAACCGGCTCGTCGGCAACGATCCGGCGGCGGCCGCGCTCGAGATCACCCTGGGCGGCTTCGCCCTGCGCTTCGCCGTCGAGACGGTCGTGGCGCTGACGGGGGCCGACTGCGCCGCCACGCTCGACGGCGTCGAAACGGGCGTCTGGCGCACCGTTCGGGCACGTGCGGGCCAGGTGCTCCGGCTCGGCTACAGCGCGACCGGCATGCGCGCCTTCGTCGCGTTCCCCGGCGGCCTCGACGTTCCCACGGCGTTCGGCTCCGCGTCGGCCGTGGCGCGCGACGGACTGCCGGGGCTGCTCGGCCGGTCCCTGCGCGCCGGCGAACCCCTCCGCTGGGGCGAACCCGAACGCGCGTGTCCGGTGCGGCGGCTGCCCCCCGAACTCGTCCCGCCCGAGACGGTGTCGCTGACGTTGCCGCTGATCGTCGGCTACGAGTGGGCCGAGTTCTCGAACGCGGATCGGGAGCGGGTGTTCGACGCGGAATGGACCGTCGACCCGGCGAGCGACCGCGCCGCCGGCCGACTGGCCGGCCCCGCCCTGAGTTCGGGTCCGCGCGTCCTCGACTCGACGCCTCTCGTCGACGGGACCGTGCAGGTCACGGGCGATGGCCTGCCGCTCGTCTTCATGCGGGACCGCCCGACCATCGGCGGCTACGCGAAGCTCGGTTCCGTGGATCCGACCGCGCTCGACGCGTTCGCGCAGGCCCGGCCCGGAACGCCGATCCGATTCGCCCGCGCCGAGCCCGATGCCATCCGCCGCGCGCTCGCCCGGCGGGAGGGTTTCTTCGGGATCCGCCTGGAGCCGTAGCGCACAGTGACCAGGAATGGCGGCCCGGCCGCGGACCGGGCTCCCCGGATCGCCTTCCCGCCGGCGAAGTTGAAGGTCGGCGCACTGTTCGCTTATGTTTCAGGTCCGGACGCAGTTCAGGTGGGGTGGATCAACGGGGTGGAGGCATCGTGAAAACCTGGACGCTGTTGCCGCGCCGGCGCGCGCGGTCCCTTCGAAATTCGCATCTTTCCGTTTACGCGTCGGCCGCGCTCCTGGCCGTGGCCGTATCCGGCGAGACCTCGGGGCAGAGCCTGCGCGGAGGGACGAGATCGCTGGACCTTCAGAACCGGGTCGCGCGCGAGCACGACTTCACATACATCGCCACGCCCGCCCAGGTCGAGCGCTTCGTGAACGAGGGATATCTCGTGCAAGTGCCCGCCTCGCCGGACTACGTGCTCCACGAGATCTCGTTTCCCTACGCCAGACCCGAGGTCAAGCTGTTCATCTCGCGGCTCGCCCCCCAGTACCGGAGCGCCTGCGGCGAGCGGCTCGTCGTCACGAGCCTGACCCGACCGCAGAACCGGCAGCCGAGGAACGCCTCCCCGCGCTCCGTCCACCCGACGGGCATGGCGCTCGATTTTCGCCGTCCCGCCGGAAACTGCCGCGCATGGCTGGAACGGGTTCTGCTCCAACTGGAGGGCTCGGGGGTTCTGGAGGCGACAATGGAGCGCCGGCCGCCGCACTACCACGTCGCGCTCTTCCCGCAGCAGTATGCCGCGTACGTCGAACGCATCACACGCGCCGCCGCGCAGCGGTACGCGGCCGGCGGCGGGCGGTACGAGGTGAGGCCGGGCGACTCGCTGTGGGAGATCGCCCGTCGTCACGACACGACCGTGACCCGCCTCCGATCCGCGAACAACCTGGACGGCAGCCGGATCTATCCGGGTCAGGTCCTCACGCTCCCCGGCTGAACCCCGCGGACGAACGGCTCCCCGCCTCGGGTAGCCGGCCGGGGCATCCGGCTTCAGCCGCCGGCGCTCCGGCGCGGGGGGCGGCACTGCGGCCACTGGCCCGGCCCGCCGCCGCGGCCCGCCGGCAGCACGCGCGTGTCGCGCGGCACCCGCTTGGGGTCCTCGGACGCCTGGTAGGCGAGCATGGCGGCGAGCGTCGCGTTATTCCGCAGGTCGTCGAACACGATCTTGTCGAAGGTGTCCCGGTTCGTGTGCCAGGTGTACTGCCGGTAGTCCGGGTAGTTCGACTGCAGCCGGAAGCCCGGGGCCGGCTTGCAGATGAACGACATGTGGTCGCTGCCGCCCGTCTCGGGCACGCCGGGGATGTCGAGTTCGATGTGTCCGGTGATCTCTACGGGGATCTTCGAGAACCAGCGCCCGAAGTGCGCCCCCGCGCCGGTGAAGCCCTGCATGCGGATGTAGTCGATCCGCCAGGTGCCGTTGTCCTGATTGAAGGCGGCCTGCAGCCCATCCACGACCTCGGGGTTGTCCGCCGCGAAGGCGGTCGACCCGATGAGTCCCTGCTCCTCGCCGCCCCAGTGTCCGACGAGGATCGTCCGCCGGGGGTTCGGATAGGCCGCTTTCAGGAGGCGCATCGCCTCCATCATCATGATCGTGCCGGTGCCGTTGTCCGTGGCGCCCGAGGCCCCATCCCACGAATCGAGGTGGGCGCTCAGGACCACGTACTCGTCCGGAAGCTCCGTGCCGGGGATCCGTCCCACGACGTTGAAGGCGGGTACATCTCCGAGGAACTCGGCGCGGGCGTCGATGCGCACGCGCGGCGACTGGCCCCGCTCGGCGAGCCGGGCCAGAAGCCCGTAGTCCTCGCAACTCAGGTGCAGCCCGGGTACGGTGCGGCTCGGCGAACTGAAGATCTTGTCCACGCCCCAGCCCTGCGACCAGCGCCCGGTGAGCAGGGCGACGGCCCCCGCGTCGGCGATCCGCTGGGCGAAGTCCCCGCCCCCGCTGCGCATGCCCCCGAACCAGGCCCGGCGGGCCTCGTCGCGCGCGGCCCGCATGCGCTCCACGGTCGCCTCCGTCGCGTGGTCCTCCCACGACCGGTCCTCGCGGCAGGTCGGTTCCGGGAAGGAGATCGCGACCGCCTTGCCGGCCACCGCCGGCAGCCAGGCGTCGAACTCCTCGCGCGATCCGACGCTCGGCATCAGGACGACGTCCGCTTCCACCGGTCCGTCCGTGCCCGGACTCCAGGCGAGCATCATCCCTTCGAGCGAGCGGACGCGCGGCGCGATCAAGTCGATGTGGCTGTAGCCTCGATCCCACCCGGTCCACGTCCCGTACTCCTGCTTCTCCGCCTCGATCCCCCAGGCCTCGTACTTCGACAGCAGCCAGTCGGCGGACGCCTCGAACCCCGGCGAACCCATGAGCCGCGGGCCGATGGAGTCCGTCAGCGCCTGGGCGAGATCGAAAGCCTGCGAGCCCTCTCCCATCCCTTCCTCCCACATCTGCCGGATGACGGGATCCTCGGTGGGGAAGGCCTGCGCGGCTGCGTCCCGCACCTCCGTCGCGCCGGCGCAGGCCGCAAATGCAAGGAACACCCGGGGGAGAATCCGGTTCATCATGTTCGGTCCTTTGTGACGTTTGATCGTTGTAGGTTGTGTACCGGGCGACAGGGTGTCGCGGCCGCGAGCCTCGGCCCCGGAAACTGCGTCCCCCGGCGTCGCGCGGCCACGGCCGACGACGCCGGCAACGATCCCGACTTCAGGCGGAGGGCAGCATCCGCTTCCACATTGGAACAGCGCTGACGATCCTGGCCCTCGCGCAGGGGGTCGTCGCGACGGCGGGAGCCGGCCGGGCATACGCGCAGGAACCGGAGCCGGTGCGCCTCTCCGGCTACGTGCGGGTGGCGGAGAACGACGAGGTGATCCGGGCCGCCCGGCTCGACATCCCGGAGCGCGGCCTCATCATCGGGACCAACCGGTTCGGATTCTACTCGGTCGAGTTGCCTCCCGGACGGTATTCGATCCGCGTGGCCAGCCTCGGCTACGAGACCGTGACCCAGGTCGTGGATCTCCAGGAGACCGCCTCGCTGGACTTCGCGCTCCCCCTCAGGCCGGTCATCGTGTCGGAACTCACGGTGACCGCGGACCGGGAACCGCCGGATCTCGACCCGGCGAGCCTCGACATGAGCGTCGTCCGGCTCGACGTCCCCGCCCTCTCCGAACTCCCGCTGGTCCTCGGCGAGGCGGACCCGATCCGCACGCTGACCCTCTATCCCGGCATCAGCACGGCGAACGACGCGACGACCGCGATCAACGTGCGCGGGGGCGCGGGCGATGAGAACCAGATTCGCCTCGACGACTCCGAAGTGTTCAACCCGGCCCACGCCATCGGCCTCTTCTCGACCTTCAACTCGGACGCGGTGGGGGACGTCACCCTCTACAAGGGCGGGATCCCGGCCCGTTACGGCGGCCGGCTCTCCTCCGTGCTGGAGATCCACCAGCGCGAGGGCAACTCGCGCGAGTTCGAGGGGGCGGCCACGCTCGGCCTCCTCTCCAGCCGTCTGAGCCTCCAGGGGCCGCTCTTCGACGGGAAGGGATCCTGGCTCGTCGCGGGCCGCCGCACCTACGCGGATCTCTTCCTGGGCCTGTCGAGCGACCCCTCGATCCAGGAGAGCACCGCCTACTTCTACGACCTCAACGCCAAGGCGAACGCGCGCTACGGCGCCACCGGCCAGGTGATGCTCTCCGGCTACTTCGGCCGCGACCGGCTGCGGATCGGGACCCAGGCCTCCGCCGGGTGGGGAAATGCGGCGGGCACGCTGCGCTGGAACCATGTGTTCGGCCCGGTCTTCTCCCATCTGACCGTGACCTACAGCGACTACGAGTACCACATCCAGAACAGCTTCAACGCCCAGGCCGCCTCGCTCGACGCGGGGATCCGCAACTTCAGCATGACCGTGGACGAGTCGTGGGACTTGAGTCCGTCGGACCGGCTGGAGTTCGGGCTGGGGTTCCGCAGCTACGAGATCCAGCCCGCGAACATCGCCCCCGGCGAAGGCTCGGCGGTCATCGCGACGGAGTTCGAGTCCCGTAAGGGCATCGCCCCCGAGGCGTACATCGAGCACGAGACGGAGATCGGACGCCTGGGGCTCCGCTACGGGGTTCGGGCGACCGGGTTCATCCGCCGTGGCGAGGCGACGGTATACGACTACGAGAACGACGCGCCCGTGGTCTATCGTCCGGCACTGGGCCGGTACGAGCCCGGCGCCATCGTGGACAGCACGCGGTACGGCAACGGGGAGACGATCGTCTCTTACGGCGGGCTCGAACCGCGGCTCGGGCTGCGCTTCAGGCTCAACGATGCCTCGTCGCTCAAGGCGAGCTACTCCCGCACGAGGCAGTACCTGCGGCTGGTGACGAACACGAACTCCCCCACACCGCTCGACCTGTGGGATCCCGTGGGGCCCTACGTGAAGCCGCACGTCGCCGACCAATTCGCGCTCGGCTACGTGACCACGCTCGCCGGAGGGCGCTACGCGTTTTCGGGAGAGGTCTACCACAAGCGGGCGCGCCACCTGATCGACTACGTGGACGGGGCGGACATCTATTTCAGCCGGCGGCTCGAGACGCTTCTCCTCCCGGGGGAGGGACGCGGGTACGGGGTGGAATTCCTCCTGAGGAAGACCCGCGGACGCTTCACCGGGTGGGCGAGCTATACCCTCGCTCGCTCGGATCAGCGCACACCCGGGCTCACGGCGGCGGATCCCGGAGTCAACGGGGGAGACTGGTATCCATCCCCCTACGACCGGACGCATGATTTCGCGCTGACGGGACTGTACCGGCTCGGCGAGGACTGGAGCCTCGGGGCGAACTTCGTCTTCGCCACGGGGCTGCCGACGACGTACCCCGTCGCGCGGTATCAGTTCGCGGGCCTGATTCTGGGAGAGTACGGTCCGCGGAACGCCAGGCGCCTTCCGGACTATCATCGTCTGGACGTGTCGGCCACCAGGAGGTGGGGCCGGGGAGAACTCCAGTTCGGGCTCTTCAACGTGTACAACCGCTTCAACGCGCAGGCGATCGCCTTCCGCCAGAACCGGGATTCGCGGACGGTCACCGAGGCCGTGGAGACCGCCGTGTTCGGCGTGGTGCCGAGTATCAGCTACCGGTGGAACTTCTGATGCGCGGCGGCGCGGAGAATCGCGTTGTGACGGCCGGCCGTCTGCTCGCGTTGGCCGCGTGCCTCGCGGCGACGGGATGCGAACGGGTCGTGGACGTCGACATTCCCGACCCGGAGCCGAGACTCGTGGTGGAGGGAAGGATCGAACTCGTCAAGGATGCGCCGAGCGGCAGGCAGCGCATCCGGCTGTCGACGACGGCGGGCTTCTTCGACAGCCGGCCGACCCCGCCCGCGACCGGCGCCATCGTCACCGTCGTCGATGGGGCCGGCCGCGCCTACCCGTTCCCGGAGATCGAGGCGGGTCTGTACGGGACGGAACATCTCTTCGCGCGCGTCGGCGAGACGTATACGCTCTTCCTCGAGTACGCGGGAGACGTGTACGAAGCGTCGGCTCTGCTGCGGGGAGTGCCCCCGATCGATTCGCTGTACTTCGTGTTCGAGGAGGAGTCGCTCTTCATCGAGGAAGAGGGTTATCGGGCCGCGATCGACTTCGAGGACCCGGCCGGGGTCGCGAACTACTACCTGTGGGAACAACTCGTGGAGGGCGTGAACGAGATTCCGCCGGACCCCGGAAACGCGATCAACCTCGTGAGCCGGGACGAACTGTACGACGGGCAGGACGTGGTCGGCTTCCAGCCGAACGATGAGATCGCCATCGTGCCCGGAGAACACGCGGAGATCCGCCAGATCTCGCTCTCGAGGCTGGGCTACGATTACTACTACTCGCTCTTCGAGCAGAACGCGCTCGGGTCGGCCAACCCCTTCTCCATCCCGCCGGCTAACGTGCGCGGGAACGTTACGAATCTGGACCGCCCGTCCCGCTTCGCGTTCGGCTTCTTCGGGGCGGCCGAGGTGAGCGTCGCAGAAGGGGTCGCGCCCGCCCGATAAGGAGGGTGCCCGAACCCGGATGCCCCGGTTATGTTGGCCATGTGTTCAATCGCAGTCTGAAGGCGCGCGCGGGCCGGGCGATCCTGGCCCTCATTCCCGTCGTCTTCGCGGCCGCCGGGGCCGGTACGACGCACGCGCAGGAACCGGAACAGGTACGCCTGTCGGGCTACGTGCGTTCGGCCGTGAGCGACGAAGTGCTGCGCATCTCCCGGCTCGAGGTCGTGGAGCCCGGCATCTCCATCGCGACCAACCGGTTCGGGTTCTACTCCATCGAGCTGGTTCCGGGCCGCTACACGGTGCGCGTCTCGCAGCTCGGGTACGAGACGGCCACCCGCGTTGTCGATCTCGAAGAGACGACTTCCGTGGACTTCGCCCTCGATCTCCGGCCCGTATCCGTGGCCGAAATCACCGTGGAAGCGGAACACGAGCCCCCGGATCTCGACCCCGAGACGGTCGAGATGAGCGTGATCCGGTTCGCTGCACCCGCGATCTCACAGTTACCCGTCGTGCTGGGCGAAGCCGATCCCGTGCGCACGCTGACGCTCTATCCCGGGATCACGACGACGAACGACGCCACCACCTCGATCAACGTCCGCGGCGGGGCGGGCGACGAGAACCTGATACTCCTCGACGATTCGGAGGTGTTCAACCCGGCCCACGCCCTCGGGTTCTTCTCCACCTTCAACGCCGACGCCGTGGACGACGTCACGCTGTACAAGGCCGGCATCCCGGCGCGCTACGGCGGGCGGCTTTCTTCCGTCATGGAGATCCACCAGCGTGAAGGGAACTCGCGCGAGTTCGAGGGCTCCGCCACTGTCGGACTCCTCTCGAGCCGGTTGAGCCTCGAGGGACCGCTGTTCGACGGCAACGGGTCGTGGCTTATGGCCGGGCGCCGGACCTACGCGGACCTTTTCCTCGGCCTGTCCAGCGACCCGGACGTGAGGGAGAGCGTCGCATACTTCTACGATCTCAACGCCAAGGCCAACGTCCGCTACGGAACGACCGGCCAGGTCATGCTCTCCGGATACTTCGGCCGCGACCGTCTCAGCGTCGCCAGGGAGGCCTCGGTGGGGTGGGGGAACGCGGCCGGCACGCTGCGCTGGAACCAGGGATTCGGTCCCATCTTCTCGCACGTGACGCTGATCTTCAGCGACTACGACTATCAGATCGAGAGCGGCTTCAACGCCCGCGCGGCCTCACTGAACTCCCGGGTTCGGCACCTGAATCTGAGCGTGGACGAATCCTGGACGCTGGGACCCCGCGACCAGTTGGAGTTCGGGGTCGGCATCGGGACCTACAACGTGCGACCCGCGGACGTCGTCGAGGGCGAGGGCTCGGCCGTCGTGCCGCAGGAACTCGACGCCCGTCACGGCCTGGCCCCGGATGCGTACATCGAACACGAGACAGAGCTGGGGCCGCTCGGGTTGCGTTACGGGCTGCGCGCGACGGGGTTCGTCCGGCAGGGCGAAGCGACCGTCTACGACTATCTCAACGATGCGCCGGTCGTCTATCACCCGGATCTGGGCCGGTACGACAAGGGTGTCGTGACGGACAGCACGCGCTACGGACCCGGGGAGAGCATCGTCTCGTACTGGGGCCTCGAGCCGCGCCTCGGGCTGCGCCTGCAGGTCGGATCCGCCTCGTCGCTCAAGGCGAGCTACTCCCGCACGCGGCAGTACATGCGGCTCGTCACGAACACGAACTCTCCCACACCCCTCGACCTGTGGGACCTCGTGGGTCCCTGGGTGGAGCCGCATGTGGCCGACCAGGTCGCGCTGGGTTACGTGACGACGGTCTCCCGTGGGCGGTACGCGCTCTCCGGAGAGGTCTACTACAAGCGCGCGCAACATCTCGTCGACTATGTGGACGGGGCCGATCTCTGGGTCATCCGAGACCTCGAGACGTTTCTACTCGAGGGCGAGGGGCGCGGGTACGGCTTCGAGTTCCTGCTCAGGAAGACTCAGGGTCGCCTGCGCGGTTGGGTCAGCTACACCCTCGCGCGCACTGAGCAGCGTACGCCGGGGCTGACCGCCGCGGATCCCGGCATCGCCGGGGGAAGCTGGTATCCGGCGCCTTACGACCGGACCCACGATTTCTCGCTCACCGGAATCTACGAACTCGACGATACGTGGAGCGTCGGCGCCAACCTGATCTTCGCGACGGGTCTGCCGACGACCTTCCCCGTGGCGCGCTACGAGTTCGCCGGCGTGGTTCTGGGGGCGTACGGGTCCCGCAACGCGGAGCGCCTCCCCAGCTATCACCGGCTCGACCTCTCGGCCACGAAGCGGTTCGGGAGCGGGGACCTCCGGTTCGGCGTGTTCAACGCGTACAACCGTTTCAACGCGCAGTCGCTCGCGTTCCGGCAGAGGGAGGATAGGCGTCTCGTGACGGAGGCGGTGGAGACCGCCGTGTTCGGGATCGTACCGAGCATCAGCTACACGTGGCGCTTCTGATGGGCGGGAGAACGTCTGTCCGGCTCGCGGCCCTGTTCGGCTGCGTCGCCGCCGTCGCCGCCGCAGCGTGCGAGCGGATCGTGGAGGTCGAGATTCCCGATCCGGAACCGTTGCTGGTCGTCGAGGGGCGGATCGAACTCGTGAAGGAGGCGCCGAGCGGGACACAGACGATCCGGCTCAGGACCAGCGACGCTTTCTTCAGCAACCGGCGGACGCCGCCCGCCGTGGGAGCTGTCGTCACCGTGACCGACGGGGCGGGGGTCGTCTACCCGTTCACGGAGACGGAGCCGGGCCACCACGTGACGCACGACCTCCACGCCCGCATCGGAGAGACGTATTCGCTCTCCATCGACTATGAGGGAGATCGGTACGCCGCTGCGGCGACGCTCCGGGCGGTGGCCCCCATCGACTCCCTCTATTTCAACTACGAGGAGGCGACGCTCGTCAACGACAAGGAAGGCTATCGGACAGCGATCGACTACACGGATCCCCCCGGCGGCCCGCACTTCTATCTCTGGGAGCAGTTCGTCGACGGGGTCAACGAGCCGCCGCCCAGTGCCGGCAATCAGTTCAACCTGGTGAGCAGGGACGAACTGTACGACGGTCAGCCCGTCATCGGCGTCCAGCCGAACAACGAGGTCGTGATCGAGCCCGGAGCCCACGTCATGATCCGCCAGATCTCGCTCTCCCGGCGCGGCTACGACTTCTATTACGCGCTCTTCGAGCAGAACGCGCTCGGTACGGGGAACTCGTTCTCGGTGCCGCCCGTCACCATCCGCGGGAACGTCGCGAACACCACCCGGCCGGAGCGCTTCCCGTTCGGGTTCTTCGGGGCGGCGGAGGTGAGCGTGGCCGAGGGCATCGGCCCCGGCCGGTAGCGAGTCCGCCGTGTTCGACGATCCCGGTACGCTGAAGGCCGCCGGGGCGACGCTCGCCCTGGCGGCTCTGTGGCTGGTCGAGGGGGTGCTCCCGATGTTCGAGGGCCGGAGCGCGAGGGCGGGGCACGGAGCGCGGAACCTCGTCCTCGGCGTGGGGAACGCGGCGGTGGCGGCCGTCCTCTTCGCCGCGGCCACGCTGTTCGTGACGGAGGCGGCGAGGGAACGCGGTTTCGGGCTGCTTCACCTGCTCGAACTGCCGGCGTGGGCCCGGGTCGGGCTCGCCGTCGTGATCTTCGATGCGTGGCAGTACCTGTGGCACCGGCTGAATCACCAGATCCGGTTCCTGTGGCGCTTCCACCAGGTCCACCACTCGGACGCGGAACTGGACGCGACGTCGGGACTCCGCTTTCACACGGGGGAGATCGTACTCTCCTCGGCGGTGCGGCTCGCCGTGCTTCCCCTCCTCGGGGTGACGGTGGCGGAACTCCTGGTCTACGAGGCGATCCTCCTCCCGATCATCCTCTTCCACCACAGCAACGTGCGGCTGCCCGGCCGGGTGGACCGCTGCCTGCGCTGGCTCATCGTCACGCCGTGGATGCACTGGGTCCACCATTCCGACCACCAGCCGGAAACCGACTCGAACTACTCGAGCATCTTCTCCTTCTGGGACCGGGCCTTCGGGAGCTTCCGGCTCCGGTCCGAGCCGGGCGAGATTCGTCTCGGGCTCGAGAACCTGGACCGTTCCGAGTGGGGGACGCTGCGCGGGATGCTCTCGATGCCGTTCCGCCGCCGTCGCCGCGAATAGGCGGCGGGCTGTGCGAGGGCGATGGCGAAAGCGAGGGCGGTGTTGCAGGGTGCGAGCGCTCCAACTGACCGTCGCCGTGTGCGTGGCGGCGTGGACGGCGCTGGCCGCGTGCGGCGACTCGGTGGCGCCGGTGGATCCGGGAGACCCGGGGACCGGTCCCGATCCGGTGTCCGCGCCGGTCGACCTGTCGCGCGGGTGGGCGACCTCGGCGCCCGAAGCGGAGGGGTTCGACGAGGGGATGCTGGAGGCCGCGTTCGCCCGCGCCGACGAGGCCGTGCCGAACATCCGGGCTCTCGTCGCGGTCCGGAACGGGCGGCTCGTCGAGGAGGCGTACTTCGGCGGCATGCACCGGGACTCGGCCTTCGACATGAGGTCCGTCACGAAGACGGTCACGGCGCTGCTCGTCGGCCTCGCCTCGGACCGGGGGCTCCTGGACCCGGACGACTTGATGGCGGACCGGTTGTCGCATCCGTCGCTGCGGTCCGAGCATGGCGGCATCCGCGTGCGGGACCTGCTCACGATGACGAGCGGTATGCAGTGGTCCGACGAGGAGGACTTCGGCCCGTGGGTGCGATCGGGGGAGCCCGTCGGGTACGTGCTGGACCTGCCCATCGTCGCCCCGCCGGGCCGGCGGTTCATCTACAACACCGGTGGGTCGCACCTGCTGACGGTGATCGTCGAGCGCGCGGTCGACGGGAGCGCGCTGGAGTTCGCCGAGCGGGAGTTGCTGGGTCCGCTCGGCATCGACGACAAGCGCTGGCCGGTCATGCAGGACAGCGTGATCGTGGGCGGCGCGGCGCTGGCGATGCGCGCGCGCGATGCCGCGAAGATCGGGCAGCTTCTCCTGCAGGGCGGACGCTCCGGCTCGCGGCAGATCGTTTCCCGGGCCTGGACGGAAGCTCAGATCAGCCGGCAAGTCCGGCTGGGCGATCTCGGCTACGTCCTGCGGGACGCGGGGTACGGCTACCAGACCTGGAGCGACCGCCAGGGCGGCGGCGGCGACGTGTCCGCCTTCGTGATGTGGGGGTACGGGGGGCAGTTCGTGTGGGTCGTGCCGGATCGGCAGCTCGTCGTCGTGGCCCAGACCCACTGGCGCGGCACCGGCGATCACGATGGAGTACAGGCCGACGCGGTGGCCAATCTCATCGTGCACCGCGTGATCGAGGCCGCGCGCCCCATCCGCCGCTAGCGGGCACACCGTCCCGCAACGGAACGTGAGGGCCTATGTTCCACGGGTTCTCTCGATCTCGTCCCGGAGTGGCCCGATGCGCATCGTTGTCGCCGCCTTCGCCGCCGTACTTGCCGGCAGTGCCCCGGCCGCCGGAGCCGGGCCCGCGGCCGCCCAGGAGCCGGTGCGGGGACTGCTCGATCCGCCTCCGATGGATGGCAGCCCGGGCATGCGCGTGTACGCCGCATCGTGCGCGGAGTGTCATTCCGGGCAGCGCACGGTGCGCGCCCCCGGCCTCACCACGCTCGGGGCGATGACGCCCCGGGCCGTCCTCGGTTCGCTGGAAGGCGGCCGCATGCGCCGGCACGGCGAGGATCTCACGCCGGACGAGCGGCGCGCCGTGGCGGAATGGCTCACCGGCGAGACGCTGGTCGAGACGCGCATGCCCTCCTCCGCCTTCTGCGCGAGCGCGCCACCAGAGAAGGGCGCGGAGGGCGTCGTGCACTGGTCCGGCTGGGGCGGCGGTGCTGGCGAGACGGGCTTCGCGGATGCGGCCCGCGCCGGACTCACCGCCGCCGATCTGCCGAATCTCGAACTCGCGTGGGCCTTCGGCTTCCCGGACGTGAGCCAGGTGCGTTCGAAACCGGCGGTGATCGACGACCGGATCATCGTCGGCTCGGCGTACGGCGAGGTGTATTCCATCGACCTCGAGAGCGGGTGCGTCCACTGGGTGTTCGCGGGCGACGCCGCCGTGCGCGGCGCGATCGCGATCGGCGACGGCCCGGATGGCGGACCGTCGGCCTTCTTCGCGGACTTCCGGACGAACGTGTACGCGATCGACGCGACGACCGGCGCCCTTCGCTGGCGCGCGACCGCCGGGACCCACGCGGATCACGTCGTCACGGGGAGCGTGGCCGTCCACGAGGACCGCGTCTTTGTCCCGCTCTCCTCGATGGAAATCATCAGCGCCGGCGATCCGGCCTACGAGTGCTGCACTTCCAGCGGAGGGGTCGCCGCCTTCTCGGCGCAGACGGGCGAACCGCTGTGGGAGTTCCGAACCGTGGCTGGGGAACCGCGACACGTGGGCGAGAACGAGGCCGGGACGCGGCTCTTCGCGCCCTCCGGGGCGCCGGTGTGGTCCAGTCCGACGGTCGACGCCGCGCGCGGCCTCCTCTACATCGGGACCGGCGAGAACTACACGCGTCCGGCGACGGACGGGAGCGACGCCATCACCGCGCTCGACATGGAGACGGGCGAGGCCCGCTGGACCTTCCAGGGGCGGGCGGACGACGCCTGGAACATGTCCTGCCTGTCGCCCCGTTTCCAGAACTGTCCCGCGCCCACGGGGCCGGATCACGATTTCGGCATGGCCCCGATCATCGTCACTGCCGAGGACGGGTCGCAACTCCTGATCGCCGGACAGAAATCCGGCATGGTGTGGGCGTTGGACCCCGATTCGGAGGGCGAACTCGTGTGGGCGCGCCGGGTCGGGCGGGGGAGCTCCCTCGGCGGCATCCACTGGGGCCTCACCTCCGACGGACGCCGGGCCTACGTCCCGAACGTCGACAACCCGTTCGCCATCATCTCGGACCCGCGCTCGGGCGCTTCCACGCAGGCGAACGCCGAGGATCCGCCGACCCCCGGCGTGTACGCGCTCGAACTCGCGGCCGGGGAGGTCCTGTGGCACGCTCCCCCCGATCTGTCCGTGTGTGAGGGGCGGGCCGGCTGCATGCCTTTCTTCTCCGCGGCGCCCACCGCGATCGAAGGGGCGGTCCTGGCGGGGAGCCTCGACGGCCACCTGCGCGCCTTTTCCACCGACGATGGGTCGGTGCTCTGGGATGTCGACACGGCCCGCGAATTCGAGACCGTCAACGGCGTTACGGGCCGGGGCGGCGCGATCGACGGACCCGGGCCCGTCGTCGCGCGCGGCTACATCCTCGTCAACTCGGGCTACGACCTGTTCAGCCAGATGCCCGGCAATCTTCTGCTCGCCTACCGGCTACCGCGTTAGGCAATCAAGTCCGCTCCAGGAGGCTCGCGATGCGCGTTCGCTTCTCGTCCCTGTTCTCGCCGGCCGCGGCCGTCGCGACGGTCGCTGCCCTTGCCGCGCTTGCCGCCCACACCGCCGTCACGCCGGCCCCGCTCGCCGCGCAGGAAGGACGGCCGCTCGAACTCGCCGACTACTACCGGCTCAAGGACGCGGGCAGTCCGGCCCTCTCGCCCGATGGATCGCGCGTCGCGTATGTCGTGACGTCCGTCCTCGAAGAGGAGAACCGCCGCCACAGCGAGATCTGGCTCGTGGACGCCGACGGTTCCGGGGAGGCCACGCGGGTGACGAGCCCGAGCTTCAGCGCCTCCTCGCCGCGCTGGAGTCCGGACGGCCGCTTCCTCGTCTTCTCGTCGAATCGGCCGGACCCGGGCGGGGCGGGCGCCGGGAGCACGTGGTTCCTCCGCATGGACCGGCCGGCCGGCGAAGCGTTCCAGCTCGAAGGGCTGCGAGGCTCGCCCGTCTTCAGTCCGGACGGTCGCTGGATTGCGTTCACCCGGCCGACGCCGCCCCCGCCTCCCCCGGAGCCTGTCTGGGACTCCGACTTCGAGCGCCGCACGGTGGAGCGGTTCGACGGCCGCGAGTACGACTGGATGAACTACCGCTTCGACCGGCGCGGCTACCTCGCCGACCCCCGCGACCCGAGCGCGACGCCTCCCCGCGAGGTGTACCTGCTGCCCGCCGCAGGGGGAGAAGCGCGGCGGCTCACGGAACTCGGCGTCGACGCCTCCGGGCTCGCCTGGAGCCCCGATGGCCGGCGGCTCGCGTTCACCGCGGACGCGCACCAGCGCGATGAACACTCGTACGGGCGGTCGGATCTGTGGGTCGTCGGCCTCGACGGCGACGTGAACCGGCTCACGGACGACGGATACAACTACTCCTCCCCGGCCTGGTCCGCCGACGGCGCGCGGCTCGTCGTCCGAGGCAACGAAGGCCTCGACATCATCATCCGCGAAGCCCGCGACCGCGGGGCGCCCTCCGACCTCTTCGTGTTCGACGCGGAGAACGGGACGCGACTCCGCAACCTCACCGCGGAGTGGGATCTCATCCCCGGCGCAGCCACCGTGAGCGCGGACGGCGGGCACGTCTACTTCTCCGCCGGCATTCGCGGCAACACGCATCTCTTCCGCGTCGCCGAGGGAGGGGGGCCGGTCGAGCAGGTGACGGCGGGGGACCGCCGGCTCGGGAGCTTCTCCTTCTCGAAGGATTTCTCGCGCGTCGCGTTCCGGGCCACGGCGCCGACGGAGCCGGGCGATGTCCGGGTCGCCGACGTCGGAGCCGCGATGGACGACGAGGTGCGGGTGAGCGACGTGAATCGCGACCTGCTCGCCGAGATCGAACTGTCCAGCCCGGAGCGCCTCTCGTTCCGGAGTCCCGACGGGACCGAGGTCGAGGGCTGGATGCTCCCGGCGCGCGGCTACGCCGCCGGGCAGGGCGGCTTCCCGATGGTGCTCCAGATGCACGGCGGGCCGCACGGGGCCTACGGAAACACATTCTCGTTCGACCAGCAGCTCCTCGCGGGGCAGGGCTACATGGTCCTGTACACGAATCCGCGGGCCTCGATCGGATACGGCGAGGACTTCCGCTGGGGGACGTGGGGCGGATGGGGCTTCAACGACTACGACGACGTGATGGCCGGCGTCGACCACGCGATCGAGCGCTATGAGATCGACACCGCGCGCATGGGCGTGACCGGCTATTCCTACGGAGGATATCTCACGAACTGGGTCATCACGCATACCGACCGCTTCGCCGCCGCCATCGCGGGCGCGTCGATCTCGAACTGGGTCAGCGACTACGGCGTGGCGGACATCCCCCGCACGAAGGAGAGCGAGTTCTTCGGGCCGCCGTGGGAAGAGCGCGGCCTGGAGCACCTGCTGCGTTCCTCCCCCATCATCCACGCGAAGGGCGTGACGACGCCGACCCTCTTCGTCCACGGGGAATCGGACCACCGGGTGCCGATCGAGGAGGCCGAGCAGATGTACGTGGCGCTCCGGAAGCAGCAGGTGCCCGCGAAGTTCGTGCGCTACCCCGACTCCTATCACGGGGGATGGACGCCGTGGCGCATGGTGCACCGGATGTGGGTCCAGCTCGAATGGTGGGAGCAGTGGCTCCGTCCCTCCGCGACCTCCGATCAGTGAGCCCGGCCGCGAATCGATCCGGGAGGCGCTTTCGCCTCGCGTGCCTCGCCTCCGTGCTGGTGCTGGCGGCATGCCGGGCGGAGACGGATCTGTCGCCGGAGCGCTGGGCCGCCGACTACGAGCGGTTCATGGAGGCACAACTCGTGGACCGGACGGAAGCCGGCGTTGCGACGGGGGAGAACGGAGCGGTCACCGTCGCCTACAACGGGCTCGCGGCGCGTGCCGGACTCGAGGCGCTGAAGCAGGGAGGGAACGCCATCGACGCGGCGATGACGACCTCGCTCATGCAGGTCGCGCTCACCGCCGGAGCGCCGATCAGCTACTTCGGCATCATGTCGCTCGTGTACTACGACGCGGGCACGGATCGGGTCCACACGATGAACGCCGAGTGGAACACGGTGCTCGGCGAGGACGATCCGGCGAACATCCCCGGCGGTATCGACCTCTCTTCGCCCGATGGGATGTACGGGACCGACGTGAGCGGCCGGACGGCGCTGGTCGGCGGCTTCATGAAGGGGGTGGGGGCCGCGCACGAACGGTTCGGGCGGCTCCCGTGGGTGGAGATCTTCAAGCCTTCGATCCACGTTGCCGAGCAGGGTTTTCCGATCTCGAAGAAGGTGGAGGGCTACTGGGACGGCCGGGCCGCGGATCTCGCCCGGCTCCCCGAGACGAAGGCGACCTTCCTCAAGGAGGACGGCTCTCCGTACGTCGAAGGGGACGTGCTGCGCCAGCCCGCGCTGGCCGCGACGCTGCGGGCGGTGGCCGAGCAGGGGACCGACTACATGTACGGCGGCCCGTGGGCCGGGAAGGCGACGGCCGCGATCCGGGCCGATGGGGGCCGGATGACGGTCGAGGACCTCGCGGCCTATGAGGTCATCTGGGACGAGCCGCTCGTGGCGGACCTGGGAGATGGCTGGGAGCTGTACACGAACCCGCCGCCGAACAGCGGCGGTGTGACGATGATCGAGGGGCAGCGGCTCGCGGCGGCTTCCGGGCTGCTCGACGGGGGCCACTGGACGGAGTCGCCGGAGGCCCTGCGAACCGCGCTCGACGTGACGCGCGCCTCGCTGTTCGACTTCCTGCCGCCGGAAATGGCCGCGTCGCTGGCCGGCGGCGAGTTCACCCCGGCGGCGCGCGTCACGCCGGACCACGCCGAACGGCTGTGGAACGTCATGCAGGCCGGGCTGCCCTTCGGCAACTGGGCGCCGCGAGGCCCCGGCCACTCCGATGACGTGGTCGCGATCGACGCGGACGGCAACATCGCGGCGATCACCCAC
>LXNJ01000221.1_pt1 | contig 40953 bp, 36 predicted proteins | sample 809081 | NCBI WGS metagenome assembly LXNJ01 (sample SAMN04870510, study PRJNA318959) | sponge metagenome | biome: sponge; feature: marine sponge reef; material: water | host: Petrosia ficiformis | place: Greece: Milos, Mediterranean Sea | collected 2013-05-29 | depth 5-7 m | reverse complement strand
CTCGGGCCGCGAAATAATCGACGATCTCATCGACCGTTCGTGGCCGCAGGTAGAAGGCAGGGGCGGGCATCAGAATTGTTGCGCCCAATTCCGCCAGTCGCTTCATGTTGTCCAGGTGGATGGCGGACAAGGGTGATTCACGAGGGATGAGCACCAGCGGACGACGCTCCTTGATGGTTACGTCTGCCGCGCGGCGCAGAAGATTGTCGCCGAGTCCGTGTGAAATGGCCGCCACCGTCGCCATGCTGCACGCGGCGACAATCATGCCGCGCGTCGGGATTCCGCCGCTCGCTATCGGCGCGCCAAGTTGATTGGACGTGTAGTAAGAGAAACAGTCATTGGCTGACCAGGCGTCGAGCGCCCGCGAGAATGGTTCGTCCATCTCCTGTGCCCATACCTGACGCCCGCCGGAGGTGATGGTGCAGACCACAGGGATCTGGGCCTCCAGCAACGTGTCGATAATTCGCTTGGCAATGGCCGAACCGCTGCCGCCGGAGATTCCGACGATAACCGGGGTTTGGGCAGTCTGCGGATTATGCTGCATATCCACTGCCCGATTCCATCAGGACGGCGACCGCCGTGAAGACAAAGACGATGATTGCGATGACGCCGTTGATGTTGAAGAAGGCAATGGTGACACGGGAGAAATCGTTCGCCTTGACGAGCGAATGCTCCCATGCGAGCAAAGCGGCGGCGATGGCTACGCCGATGTAGAACGGCCACGCAAGGCTCATCATCACTCCCAACGCCACGAGGAACACGATTGCCGAGAGATGGGTCACGCGTGCCCACCACAGCGCCGCAGGAATACCCCACTTGACTGGAATGGTGTGCAGCTTGCGCGGGATGTCGAAGTCGTAATCCATGCATTGGTAGATGAGATCGAAGCCGGCTACCCATGTTGTGACGGCCATCGCGAGAATGACAGCCTCGAGGGGAAGTTCTCCCGACACGCCGATCCAGCCGCCCGCCGGCGCGATGCCGTCTGCAAACCCCAGCCAATAGTGGCCAGTCCATGTGAATCGCTTGGCATAGGAATATGTGATGACAATGATGGCCGCGACTGGTGCGAGTATGAGCGCAAGAGTGTTCAGCATGTATGCGGCAAGGAAGAAGATCACCAGACTGACAAGCAGCATGCCGAGCATGTCGGACGGGCGGAGGAGCCTTTGGGGCAGCGCACGCATGGCCGTGCGAGGGTTCTCCCCGTCCATCTCCCGGTCGATAAGCCGGTTTGCGCTCATGGCGACAGTGCGGGCCGCAACCATCGCCAAAGTGATCCAGATAAATTGTGAGAGCGTTGGCCAACCGCCCGCCGCGAGGATCATGCCAAGGTAGGCGAAGGGCAGGGCGAAGATCGAATGCTCGAACCGGATGGAATCGAGCATGATTCCAAGGCGGCCCATATAGGACCAGGGACGGGCAAGGGGAGGGCGACCGATGGAATCCATCAGATGCCGTATTCCTTCCAACGCCGTGTTACCTGCTCAATCACGGCCGGGTCCATGGTGATGTCAGGCATCCATTGCCGCTCTCCCATCTCGCCATCGCCGGACTTGCGCGTGGCGTCGATGCCGATCTTGCTGCCGACGCGCGCCGTGGGTGAGGCGACGTCGAGATCGTCAATCGGCCCGTCGGCAAAGAAGATGTCCCGTCGTGGATCGATGTTGTTCGACAGCCGCCACACAACCTCTGAGGGGTCGTGGATATCTACGTCATCATCAAAAACCGCGATAGCTCGCGCCAGAGACATGAGGCCGAGGCCCCACATCCCGCTCACCGTCTTCTGCACATGGCCGGGATACTCCTTCTTGATGGAGACGAGTACAAGATTGTGGAAGACGCCCTCTGCAGGCATGTGAACATCAACAATCTCCGGCAGCATCAACCGCATGAGGGGAAGGAAGAGTCGCTCCGTCGCGACGCCCATCCAATAATCCTCCTGCGGGGGCCGACCAACGACGATGGTGGGGTAGATCGGGTTTCGGCGGTGCGTGATGGCCGTGACGTGAAAGACGGGGTACGAATCCTGGATGGAGTAGTAGCCGGTGTGGTCTCCGAACGGACCCTCGGGGCGCCGCTCAGACGGATCTACGTAGCCCTCAATGATGTACTCGGCCTGCGCGGGCACATCCAGGTCGACAGTGACGCCTTTGGTGACGGGCACCGGTTGACCGCGTAGGAATCCCGCCAGCACGTATTCGCTGACGTCCGCGGGAAGCGGGGCGGACCCGGCCCATATGAGAGCCGGATCTCCGCCCAGCGCCACCGCAACCTCCATGCGTCCCGCGCCGCGCTCTGCCGACGCTCGCTCATGCTGCGTGCCGACCTTGTGCGTCTGCCAGTGCATCCCGGTGGTGTTCTTGTCATAGACCTGCAACCGATACATGCCGAGGTTGTGGGTTCCGGTGTCGGGGTCTTTCGTGATGACGAGTGGAAGCGTGATATAGCGTCCGGCGTCCTGCGGCCACGTCTTGAGGATGGGCAGCGAGAGGAGATCAACATCGTCGCCTTGAACGATTACTTCCTGTACGGGGGCGTCCTCACGCTCGACGCTACGTGGCCCAATGCGTCCAAGCTTGACCAGGTCGCCCAGCATTCTCAGCTTGCCCATCAAGCCTTCGGGCGGACCACCTTGTGCCATCGCCATCATCTTTTCGATCTGCGCGGGCAACTCCTCAAGCTTCTCCACACCGAGAGCCCACGCTGCGCGCTGCTCTGTGCCGTAGAGGTTGATGAGCACCGGCGTGCCCTCGTAACCCTCGACGTTTTCGAAGAGGAGGGCAGGGCCGCCCTCACGCAAGACTCGCTGTGTAATCTCCGTAATCTCAAGGTCCCACGTGACGGGCGCGGTAACACGCTTGAGTTCGCCGCGCTCCTCCAGGAACTTGATAAACTCGCCGAGGTCTCGATACGCCTGTGCCATGTTCAGTCAGCCCCCGCGCTAGTGGATGCCATGCTCGTCTTGTTCGCGCCCACGCTTGAAAGCAGGATCGACTTCAGCTGTGGCGCGGCCGATGTGAGTGGGGAGGGCTCTCCCGTATACAGCCATCGGAGGATGATCTCATTGAGGGCTCCCATCCACGCGTAGGAAGCGAGGGTTGTATCAAGCGGTGGGATTGAGCCGTCGTCCACGGCGGCATCTAGCCGCTCACGGATCAGGCCGGCAAACCGGTCGTGGAGCCGCAATAACGATTCATCGAACGCCGGCCCGAGTCCGACACCACTGGCAAGCAGCACCTTGGCGAGCTTCGCGTGGCCGGCGAAGGTCTCCAGCGTCGATTCAATAACCGCGCCTGCCTTCTCAGCGCCGCTGCGCTGACTTCCAATTGAATCATGAGCATCGGACAGCAGCCGATCTGCAAACCGATTGACGAGAGCGAAGAATATCTCACGCTTGCCTGGGAAATGGAAATAGATGCCGCCCTTGGAGCCGCCGGAGGCGCTGGCGATGTCATCGACGCTTGCGCCGTGATAGCCGGACTCCGCGAAAACCTGCGCCGCCGCCTCAAGAATGCGCTCCCGCGTGGAGGCCTTGCCCGTGTCCACAGGAGAAGCCGACAATTTGTCAGCACTCCCACTGCCATTCATTGATTTGCTAGATGAGATCGTCGTCCTCCAACCGTAACCGACTGACCAGTCGGTCGGTAACTAAATCCACTTTATGGGAGGGCGGGGAGGGGGTCAATGGGGGAAGGGATCACGCTGCGCTAAACTGAATCCATGACTACTCGGAAGAATCGTTCTGAAGCCTCTCCGGAGGCTGTTGTTAGGGCCACGGGCAAGGCGCCGGAGGAGTGGAACTCAATCCTGGATGCGGCGGGGGCGCGGGACCTGACCCATAAGGAGATCGCCACCATGCTCCGGGAGGAGCACGGCGTGTCACCGTGGTGGAGCCAGCACGTAACTGTTGACTATGAACGGGCACGTGGGATGCGGGAACGGTATCAGACCACGCGCGGCTACCAGGTCAGCGTGAGCAAGACACTCCCTGTGTCGCTCTCGGTACTCTATAGCGCGTTCGCAGATACTCAGAACAGGGGCCAATGGCTGCCGGAAGCGCCGATCACTATTCGCAAAGACACGCCAGAGAAAACGACTCGCACGACGTGGACGGACGGCGACGGCACTGAAACGAGCCTCGATATCAGTTACTACGCGAGCGGGGACACCAAGAGCCGTATCACAGTGATGCAGTCAAAGCTATCGGATGTCGAAGAGGTAGAGGCGCGGCGAGCCTACTGGAAAGCAGCGTTGGAGAGGCTGGCGGAATACCTAAAGGCGTAGCCTGAGCCCCGTTATTTGTCTTCTGCAGAGTCCTCTGCGCCACCTGCGGGGGCGGGGAGGGCAGCGGTTGGGGCGGTGATGTGGCCGTTTGTCGCTTCCGCGCCGTAGGAGATGGCGTTGAGGCGGGCATAGATGCCATCGTTAGCCAGCAGTTGATTGTGCGTGCCGATCTCCACGATTGAGCCATTGTCCATCACAACGATGCGCGATGCTTCACGAATGGTGGAGAGGCGGTGGGCGATGACGAACGACGTGCGTCCCGGCAGGAGGCGTCGCAGCGCGTCCTGGATGCGGGCCTCTGTACGTGTGTCAATGTTGGCCGTCGCCTCATCGAGAATCAGGATGCGGGGATCAGCGAGGATGGCGCGGGCGAAGCTCACAAGCTGCCGATGGCCCACGCTGAGGTTCGCTCCACGCTCCTGAAGCTCCGTGTCGTAGCCGTTATCCATGTGCATGATGATTTCGTGCAATCCGGCCCCGCGCGCCGCCGCCTCCACCTCCGCGCGCGTCGCGTCAGGCTTTCCGAAGCGTATATTCGCCTCGATAGTGTCGGAGAACAGGAAAGGTTCCTGTGGCACGATGCCCATCTGATGCGCGAGGCTCTCGTGCTGTACGTCTCGCACGTCAAGGCCATCGATGGTGAGGCGGCCGCGTGTCACGTCGTAGAATCGCGCGATGAGGCTGACGAAAGTGGTTTTGCCTGCGCCTGTCTCGCCGACAAGGGCAATTGTTTCACCGGGCTCTGCATCAAGCGAGACATTTCGCAGCACCGGGATGTCATCTGCGTATGAGAACGAAACGTTCTCGAATGTAACGCGCCCGGTGATAGGCGGTATAGGCTGCGCGCCGTCTTTATCCGCGACCTGGGGCTGGGTGTCCAGCAACTCAAAGATGCGCTGGCCGGACGCCATGGCGCGCTGGAGTTCCGTGTACTGCATGGTGATGTTGCGAATGGGATCAAAGAACCGCTGTACCCACAACGTGAATGCAACCAGGAACCCGACCGTCAACGCGCCCTGCAGTACCTGCCATCCGCCATAGATGATTACGATGGCCATGGAGATGCCCACCATGATCTCCACAGCAGGGAACATTCCGGCGGTCAGTCTGGAAGCACGCAAGTTGGCGTCGAGGTGGTCGTAGTTGATCCGATCAAAGCGGCGCATGTTTTCGTCCTCACGATTCATGCTTTGCACGACGCGCACGCCGGAAACGTTCTCCTGCAAACTGCCGTTCACCACGGAGATTGCGCGCCGCACACGCAGGAACGCTACACGTGCCCGCCTTTGCCAGAAGATCGAAATGACGATAAGTGCGGGAACAACGCTGAGAGTGACGACGGCAAGCGACCAATCCATGACGAGCATGATGACGACGATGCCGACCAGGGTTAGTACGTCACTGATCGTCCCGATGACTCCGCCGGTCATGACCTGCTGAATCTGCTCGACGTCGCTAACGACTCGGGACATTAGCCGTCCCACCTGCTGTTTGTCGTAGAAGCCCAGGGATTGCTTCTGAAGGTGCCCAAATAGCTGCGTGCGGATGTTAACCAGCATCGCGTGGGCCACCTTGGCCATATAGCGTGACTGGAGCCAGAGGCCGATGGCATTGATCACGACGAGTCCGAAGAAGAGGCCGGCCATCCACACAAGGCGCGTAGTGTTGCCTGTTGCAATGGCTGTGTCGACGGTGAGGCCGATGAATAGCGGCATGGCGACGCTGCTGAATGTGGCTGCCAACATCCCGATGACGGCAATCGTCGCCCACAGCTTGAATTGGCCAATGTAGGGTATCAGCCTGACAAGGATGCTTCGGTCATAGACTGCGCCGAGATTCTCATCGTCCCAGCCGTCATACTGGCCGTATCCTCCCCCGCCTCCGCCGCCCATCATGACCGTGAACCTCCGCCGGCCGTGATCCCTTCAGGAGCGGCTTCAAAGGCCTCTTCCTGGTGGCGCAGCTGCAGCTCGTAAATCTGCCGATAAGGACCTGGGTAGGCAATGAGCTCCGCGTGCGTGCCTCGCTGCACAATGCGCCCCTCATCCAACACGAGAATCTGGTCTGCTCGAAGAACGCTGGCCAACCGCTGGGCGACGACGATTGTCGTGCGCCCTTCCATCACGCGGTCGAGCGCCTGTTGGATTGATCTCTCCGTTTCCGCGTCCACGCTAGAGAGGGAATCATCCAGGATCAGGATGCGCGGGTCGAGCAAGAGCGTGCGGGCGATAGCGAGCCGCTGCCGCTGCCCGCCGGATAGGTTGATGCCGCGCTCGCCCACCCACGTGTCATATTGGTCGGGCAGGCTGCGGATGAAGCTGTCCAGTCGCGCAGCGCTGGCCGCGGCGATGATTTCCTCTTCCGGAGCTTCCGGCACTCCGTAGGCAATGTTGTCGCGTATCGTTGCCGAGAAGAGAAAGACATCCTGCTGTACGAGACCGATTGAGCTGCGCAGGTGGTCCAGCGTCATGTTCCGCACGTCCACTCTGTCGATGACAACTGCGCCCCGCGTCGGGTCGTAGAACCTCGGAATAAGGCTCACCAGGGTAGTCTTGCCGCTGCCCGTCGCCCCGACCACGGCGATGACCTGCCCCGGCTCGGCCACAAATGTTACGTCCTGCAGCACGTCATCCCGCCCGCCGTAACCGAACGATACGTTGTTGAAGGCGATCTGGCCGGCGACAACGGCGTTATCAGTGGCATCCTGCTTCTCGCGCACCTCCGGACGGGCGTCCAGAATTTCGAAGATGCGCTCGCCGGACGCGACGGCGCGGGAGAGTTGATTGCCAAGCCAGCCGATCATGCGGATGTAGACCGTAATCGTCAGCAGGTAGAACAGGAAGGCGGTGAGGTCGCCGGGCGTAAGTTCACCCTGCATGACCATGTAACCGCCGTACAGTAGTTGGATTCCCGCGGCGAAGTAGACGGAGAACGTCATCAATGCCGTGTTGAGTGCCTGCTCGTCGTTGGCCGTGACATTGCGCTCGTAGAGCGTATATGCCTGCTTGTTGAAACGCTCCGTTTCCTCTTTCTCCCGCCCGAATGCCTTGACCACACGCATCCCGGACAGGCTCTCCTGGAGGACGGTGCTCAGGGCTGCCATCTCCTGCTGCACAGATAGCCAGACGGGGCGTAAGCGCCGGCTTGTGCGTGTTGTGCGATAGGCGATGAATGGCAAGACGGCCAAGGTTACCAATGCCAGCTGCCAGTTGGATTGGAGCAGCACGACGGTCACCATCAAAAGCATCACGGCGACCTGCACGATGCGGACCAACGCGAAACTGATCAGCATCCGTACGGACTCCACGTCTGCCGTCGCCCGTGACATCAGTTCAGCCGTCCTTGACGTATCGAAGAACGAGAAACTCTGTCTTTGGAATCGGTCGTACATCGTGTTGCGCAAGTCGTACGCAACAAGTTGGGAGACGGCCTGACTGAAATAGCTCTGACCGTACGAGGTGGCGCCACGGACGATGGCTGCCACAAGGATCCACCCGGCGACGGTGAGAATCGTGCCTAGTGATGCCTGTTCAACGAGCCGATCGACTGCCCGTCCGAAGAGCCACGGAATCACAAGGGCGCTGGCGCTGGAGATGAACAGCAGGACGTATGTGAGTGTTGCCCGACGCCAATACGGCAGGAGAAAGGTCTGCAGTCGCAGAAATATCCGAACGTTATACCAAACGCCCGACTTTTGGGCGGGACGGTTCATAACATCCAAGTATAGCGCGAGTTACGTCACCTTTGCCCGCCTTCGCTGTAATCGAAGGCGTTACGGACGTGGGAAGAGGATAGGGCCGTTCCCGAGCAGATGGATGTCCTTCCCATCGACTACACCGTAGTCGCTCACCGTTCCTTGTACGTATACCCAGCCGCCCGGTTTATTCACCAGGCTCCCCACCTGCGACCAATCGTCCACCGTGATATTGAATCCGGGGATAAAGAGGTTTTCTTCGTTAGCGCCAAACATCTCTGCTTGCAACCAGATCTGATTCTCCGCAATTCCCTCTGCCTCGAACGCATAGAGGCGCAGCACAAGAAGCACGCCATCATCGCGAACGTATCCTCCGACGGTTACGGCATCACCATCCTGCGGCGGGCGATTACCAAGAGCATTGTGAGAGATTTCAAACGGGAGTCTGCCGCTGATTGTCATGCCTTGATCGGTGATTCGGGCGATCCCTTGCACGAAGAGAGTGCGGGAGATCGGCGCGGGTTCGTCCGGGAACCGTGTTGTTCGATAGCGTTGCTCTGCGAGGGTCAACGCATTGGCAACATGCTCCTGAACGTGGGGCGGAGCGATCTGGTGGGCGATCTGGAGCATGGCGTACGCTCGGGCGGCAGTCTGTCGTTCGGCTTCGATGTATGCGCGACGACGGCCATCCGCATGGGCCTGCACGATTTCGCTGACTTCGTCGGAAACCCTCTCAATATCGTCAACAGCAAGCGTGATCGATGACTCAGCCGCCTCGTAACTCAGCTGACTAATCGCATCAGACTGTTGTTCGGCCTCCTGTTGCTGTTCAACATCGGCCTCGGTGTACCCGGCCTCCACGCGAGCGAATTCGATGTTCTTGAGCACGTCACGGCTGAGCTCTTCTGCTTGTTGCTGGTCGCCGTTCTCTACGACGGCTGCGAGCTCCAGAGTGCGCCGTTCAATGAGTTCCAGGTAATAGATGGCCCTGCTTTCATCCGAGAAAGTGATTGCGAGTCGTGCGTGCTCCGTGGCGCGCTTTACAGGATAGAGTGGGCTATCGGGCAGCGCGTCCGTAGAGGCGTATGCAGCGCCCGTACTAAGAATGACGAAAAGCGCCATGGAGGCGAATCCTACTGCCCAAATGCGCGTCCAGCCGGAGGCGCGATTGCTCCACCACTCACGGATTGAGAGTCGCCCGGATGGCATGCGCCGATTCGTGGCGAGATGATGGCGCACAGCGCCCTCAAAGCGCGTGTGTGCCAAGCGCCGCGCGGAGTCGTCACGGGTTGGAGCGACGTCAGTCATGGCCACGGCTGCTGCCAGCAGAGGGCGCAACTCGTCCGCGATGTCCGGATGGCGGCTCAGGCAGTCATCAATGGAATCACCGTGGCGGAGCGCCTCCAGGCACTCATTTACAATTTCCGAAAGGGCAGGGTCGTCAGGCGGCAGTGAGGTCATGGTGTTGCACCGCCTTGCGTATTCCTTGGCAACATGAGCCGCCGAAGAGCTCGAATCGCGCTGTGTTGTAGCGCCTTCACGGCGCCTTCGTTGCGATTCATCACGTGAGCGGTCTCAGAAATTGACAGATCCGAGCCGAATCTCAGGGATATGACCTGCCGCTGCAGATCCGTAAGGCCGGCCATCGCCACGCGCAGTTCCTGTAGGTCTGAAAATGTGTCCACCCTTTCTTGCGGGTCTCGATCACGAGAGGGGAGAGGCGGCGCATCATCAAGCGGCGTTGCAGTCCGAAGTCGGCTGCGACGGTAGTAGTCAATAACGCGGTTGTGCGCGATGCGCATGAGCCACGCTGAGAACGGCACCTGCCTCCACTTGAATGTTCCGATTGCCTCTAACATGCGAATGAATACATCCTCTGTGATGTCCTCCGCGTCCGCGTCACTATCTACGCGATAGGCGATGTAACGAAAGACCCTGTCGGAATAGATTTCATAGAGTTGACCAAACGCCGCTGCCTCCCCCTTTTGGGCCTGCTGAACAATGGCTGCGATGTCATCATCAGTCAGTGGTGTTCCAGCCCCCGAGTGAATGCGTGCTGTCTCCTGGTTCATTCACTACATCCAGATAACGTTTAGGTTCCTCTCAGGGTTAGCTGCCCGTTGGCGTCGATTTCACTTTATCCTTTTTGCAGACGGCGAGAGATCAATGATAGACAACGACGCGTTTGACGCTATGCCTTGGCTCCTTCGTCCCATGCATGAGGGCGATATCACTCAGGCCGTCCAGATAGACCGTGACGCGTTTCCCGAGAACAGGTACGCGCCTCCGTTCCGACGCGATCTGCGTGAACGAAAGTATGCACATTATCTGGTTGCGGTTGCCCATGATGCGCCCTATAACGATTATGCCCGCAAGAATGATCTTCCACCTACTGATAAACCGGGAGGGAACGGGCGGAGACGTGGCGGAGGCATCACGAGCGCTGTCAAGCGACTCCTCGGGGTCGGCACGGACGCGCCGCCTCAAACCGAGGAGCTAATTGCCGGCTATCTCGGCCTGTGGGCATTGATTGATGAAGGCCATGTGACGAGCGTGGGTGTGCGCAAGTCACATCGAGGGCAGGGGATTGGTGAACTGCTCATCATTGGCGCGGTGGAGGCGAGCAAGCTGCTCAATTGCCACGCCGTGACCCTGGAGGTTCGGGTATCCAATGAAGTCGCCCAGAACCTCTATAAGAAATACGGCTTCAAGATCGTTGGACGCCGCAAGCGGTATTACTCAGACAACGACGAGGACGCCTACATCATGACGACTGATCCGATCGATACGCCACAATTCTCCGGGCTATTTGAGGACCTCACGTACAAGCATTCAGACCGTTGGGGCGCAACTTTCCGTACGTACGGGATGGAAGACGAGGACGAATAACGTCAGTTTCCTGAATGCACTTAAAGCGATTCAGGGGGTCGGCGTCGGGGGCGGCGCGTATCCCACAAGTTCTACGTAAGCAGAACCACCAATGGGCTCGCCACGGAAAGTAATGTCGGTTTCCGTCAGTCCTTCCCAGTAAATGGTGTTCGGCGGAAAAGCGAGCGTGAACTCTTGATCGTCCAGCAGAGGCGTGAGCGTCATGGAGATGTCATGCCGGGGGATGGTGATACGCCATCCTGCAGGATATTCCCCGCCCGTGTGAGGACTTGCCCATACGCTTAGAACTTCGATTGTGATGTCCTCGCCTTTAATGTGCGTTGTCGCGCCGGAGGGGTCGACCAACGTACTGTACGTGATGACTTGCCCGTCAGACTCGCGAGCCTCGGCCACCATCAACTCATAGTTGTTGTCCATGGAGACTGCGAACCACTGCCAGCCGCTTGGATACCCACTGACGACAAAGTCGCCCCATTGGTGATCCATCCAGGCTTCGCCGGTAACGTGCAGTTCCTGCCCATTGACCGTGAGCGTTCCGCGCAGGTCCATGTCTGTCCAACTGTAGTAATAGGTCCAACCGTTCAGCGCCTCCAGGTAGCCGGTCCTGTTATGGAAGACCGCAGGCTTTGTTGTTTCCACGGTGAGATCGAACGCGAAAGTGTCCGTCGTTGCGACGAACGAGTGTGTTCCCGCGTCGCCACTTAGCGTCCAATCGGAGATCGCGAAATCAAATCCGGAGGCCGGCTGCTCTTGCGATTCAAACCCGAAACGCACGGCTTGCTCCCTATGGTCGGCATCGATATCGAACACCGAAGCATGCGACATGTAACCTGCGTTCCCGTTCTCCGGATTCGTCACCTGGAATATCACGAAATGGAATCCATAGTCGCTTCCATCCTTATCCTCCATGACGCCGCTGTAGTACCACCACTCCAACGGGTCAGTGTGGGGCGCTTCATCTGTGGGCAGGCTGATTAGGCGGGGCGTGTGGGCGGCCGTTGGGCTTGGGAATGCAGTTGGCGTGGGTGTTGCCGTTGGTGTGCTTGTGGGGGTGGGTTCAGGCGTGGGTGTCGGAGTTGGCTCGCCGGCGCAGGCTGCCGCCAGCACGGCAACAATGACCATGGCGAGAATGGCCGCCTGTCGCAACGGGGCCAACAAGCGTCGATCGAGAGTCTGAGAAATATAGGGCGTGTGCATCTGCTTCAATTGTACGGGCACGCTCCCGCCGCGACATACGATATAGTTAAAGGCGTCCATTCCGTGTGAGGTCGCTCTATGTGTGCCCCCTGAAACGGATTGGGTAGGACGAACAGAAGAAATGGGATTGGACGGACTCACGGAATGAACGCAATGCACGTACTAACACTCACGCCTACGGGCCCCATGATTGCTGCGCCTTCCAGCGCCGAGGCGGCGGCCCGATTCTTCCGCGGACTTGGAGATCCGACGAGGCTCCGAATCCTCCACATTCTTCTGGACTCAGAGCGCAGCGTCTCTGAACTTGTAGAGATGCTGGGAGCGCCACAGGGCCGCGTTTCCAGCCACCTTTCCTGCCTTCGCTGGTGTGGTTTCGTGGACGCGGATCGGCGTGGCCGCAACGTCTTTTATTCGGTAACGGATCAGCGTGTGAGAGATATCCTGGCTCTCGGTGATGCCATGCTCACTGAGACCGCAGAGCGCCTGATGTCCTGCACCGTTATTGACCAAGAGACGGTAAACGCCTAGACAAGCGGCCTCGACCTCAAACGCACAGCCGTCGGCACAAGCCGACAAGGATAATGCCGTCCTCGTATACTTTCTGTATATGAGGGCCTGCCGCTAATGTTCAACCTACCCTTTGCCTTTGCATTCAGCGCCGGATTTGTCGCGCTGGCCAGTCCGTGCGGCGTGGCGATGTTGCCTGCGTACATCGGCTATTACATCGGCTCACGAGAAGAGGGATACGAGGAACGGCCCATTGCGCTGCGTCTTGGACAGGCAATGCTTGTCGGAGGCACGGCGGCGCTCGCGTTCCTGTTCTTGTTCGGCACGTTCGGCGTCGTGTGGAGCGCGGTGGGAACAATCCTGCGTGACATCATTCCCTATATCGCAATCCTCGTCGGCATCGCGCTCGTTTTGTTGGGCGTGTACATGGTCGTATTCATGCTGGTGAATAAGCGTTCTCTTTCCCTTATTCCGACCATAGGCGTTAATTGGGGCACGGGGAGCCGGGGATTGACGTCCGTTTTCCTTTTCGGACTGGCCTATGCGTTGGCCACGCTAAGTTGCACGTTTCCTATTTTTCTCGCGATTCTCGCGCAGGGGCAGGTCATCGGCGGCTATGCAGCCTTCATCATGTTCCTGATCTATGGCGCGGGAATGGGAGTGGGCTTGATTGGCTTGACGCTGGGGGCGGCGGTCTTCAAGGACCTTATTCGCGTGGTAATTCGCCAGGCGATGCCGATTGTGGAGTGGGCGAGCCCGGTCATGCTCATCGGCGCGGGCGCTTATATCACTTACTACTGGTGGGTCAACTGGTTCGCGTTCAACGCGGATCTTTAGGGCCGCTTGCTCGTGGCAGTGAGATTCTCGATTGGAAGTTTGCGCGGCGTCTCTGGAAGCAGGTGACGGCGGACATACGCGCGGGCAGGCTGTGAAAGCAGATACGTATCTCTTATCTGCCCGATGCCCCGTGAAATCAGGAGGAATTGACGCCGATAAAGCGAACGCATCGCCTCGCGTAAATCCTCCGCAGAGGTCTCAAGGCTGGCCGACAACTCTGATAACGTCATGGACCGCTCCGCCCATGCCAGAACGAGCATCACACGTTCCTCATCAGCGTTAAATGAGTTGACAGTGTTCTTCTCCGGTCGCGTTTTTCTTTCCTGCGTCATGTCTCTTTGTCCGTCTAGACTAGATCAGAGATGTTGACGTTGCTCAACCGCTCCAGTGCGCGGTCAAGGGCGTCGTCTCCGACGGTCAGCGAGCAGCGAATGTATCCCTCTCCCGCCTCTCCGTAGCCGCGGCCGGGCGTAACAACCACGTTCGCCTCCTCAATGAGTCGGGACGCGAATTCACCCGATAAGGCCCCATCCGGTAGCTTGGCCCAGACGTACAGGCTTGCCTTGGGCGGATCAACCTCTAGACCCATCTTGCGCAGCATGGCAACGAGGCGATCCCGCCGGGCTTGGTAGACCGCATTGTGGTGATTGATTACGTCCTGCGGGCCCTCCAGAGCCGCGATTCCCGCCAACTGCACGGCCTGAAAGACACCTGAGTCCACATTTGATTTGATGCGCATCAGCGCGTTGGTGACTTCCGCGTTGCCGACGGTCATGCCGATGCGCCAGCCGGTCATGTTGTAGGACTTAGACAGCGAGTGGAACTCAATCCCAACGTCCTTCGCCCCATCCACCTGCATGAAGCTCACCGGCTTGTAGCCGTCGAACGCCACCTCTGTGTAGGGGCCGTCGTGGCAAACGACAATGTCGTACTTCTTTGCGAACTCCACGACCCGCTCATAGAAATCAAGCTCTGCAACAGCGGCCGTTGGGTTGTTCGGATAATTGATCCATAGGAGTTTGGCCTTTCGGGCCACGTCCTCCGGGATAGCGTCCAAATCAGGAAGGAAGCCGGTCTCCCGTTGCAGCGGCATGTAATAAGATTCTCCGCCGGCCAGCATCGTCCCGACGCTGTAAACCGGGTAGCCGGGGTCGGGAACCAGCGCAATGTCACCTTGATCCAGGTAACACCACGCGATGTGAGCGATTCCCTCCTTTGAGCCAATCGTCGGGAGGACTTCGGTATCCGGGTCGAATTCCACACCAAACCGCTTCTTGTACCAGTCGGCGACCGAGCGCCTGAAGGCCGGCAGACCGTCCGATTCCGGGTAGCGGTGATTCGCAACGTCCTCTAAAGATGTGACGAGCGAGCTGATGATATGGGGAGGAGTGGGCAGGTCAGGGTCGCCGATGGCTAGAGAGATCACATCTTCGCCACGCGCCCGCTTCTCATTGATCTTGCGCGTGACTTCGACGAAGAGATATGGGGGTAGCTGTGCGACGCGACGCGCCTGCTCCGGTAGTGGCATTCGGCTTGGTCTCCTCTGCTATCTGAACTGACGAGTGAACTGCACACTGCCACCTATTGTAGCAATCGCGCGGACTGCCAACTTATGTTTGTGTTTGGCGCGTGCCCGCGCCTAGCATGGGGCATGAACGAGCAGGGAACAGAACCGACCTCCCCGGACGAGGTTGACGATTCCGCCGGTGCAATCGCTGCAACGCCTCAAGCGCCGCTGATTCGCTGGCCTATCTACCACGGCTGGTGGATTGTGCTGGTGGGCGCGGGTGTTCTGCTTCTAACGACGTACGCCAACTCGAACGCCGCGAACTACATCTTTGAGCCCGAGGCATCCCCCAATCAAGGTTCATACTGGTTTGCTCTTCGTTTACTTGCATCACCATTATTGTTGCTGCTCCTACTCCCTCTTGTCGGTCATTTCGTTGATCGACGAGGCCCGATTGTGCCAATCACTTCAGTCCTGTTGATTGCCGGAACAACTTATGTTGTACTTGCCATCATCGGCCCTAGTTGGCCGTCCTACATTCTTGCGCTCCTTATGGGAACCGCCATGTCCGCGACGGCCCGCATTGCGATGATGACAACGGTTGCTAACCTCTTTTCCCGCCATCTTGGGAAAGCATTTGCTGTTGCACTAGCCGGGGTGTCGCTAGGCGCCTTTATGCCAACTGTTTTCACCCAAGCACTCTTCCTGACTGCGCGTTCCATAGGAATGGATGGCTACGACACAATCCAAATCCTGTTTGTCGCGTTTCTTGGAGGCGCACTGTTAATCGTCGGTCTCGCGTTTCTCTACGTGATGCGCCGGTGGCCAGTGTGGGGTCGGCAAACCTGGCAGAGAGGAAAGACCCTAGATGCCTCAGCACGTGCGCCCGATGAACAATCTCAATCAGATACCGATGTAAACGCTGTGCCGCTGGGCCTCAGAGAGGTTTTGACTGGTAGATCCTACTACCTATACGTTGCGGCGATCGCCCTTTACGGCTCGATGATCTGGCCTTTGTCGATTGTGGTGAGTTCGGGAGGCGGATGGCTGAGTTTCGGGGCAATATTCTTCTCAGCCATATTCACTATTCCGGCTCTTTTGATTATCGGCGCGCTTGCCGACCTATTCAGCAGGAAGCTCGTCGTGATGGCAATTCTCGCCATGCTGCTGATTCTTACTCTTCCCTTAGCGTCGGGCCTTGATTCAATTGAAGCGACGGTGCCGTTCGCCCTAGGAGTAATCGCCAACGGCGCAGCAATCCCCGCTGTCCTGGCCCTTCAAAGGGAGTACTTTGGGCGAAGACATTTCGGTTTACTCTATGGCATCCAGGCATCTATAAGTGCGTTCGTTTCATTAGTTTGGACGCTGTTTGCCGCCGCCATCCACGACTACTTTGGAAGCCCTACTTTCGAGCGTCTATCGATCATTCTCCCTCTTGCCATCGCCCTCGTCCTGATCCTGCTCATGAAGCGGCCGCAGTACGGAAACGCTACGGCTGAGAGTGCTCCTCAGGTGGCGGTATGACGGCTGACGTTTCATCCCCGCGCCGCCGTCGGCCTCGCCTTTTCTATGGGTGGTGGATGGCCCTCTCTGGCCTGTACCTGATGTTCTGGACGACGGGCGTCAGTTTCTTTGGGTTCAGCGCGTTCTTTGACAGCATCCGACTCGACCTGAACTGGTCGCGCGCTCAGGTTTCGCTCGGCCCCGCGATACTCGCTTTGCAGACCGCCGTGTTCAGCCCAACGATCGGCTTCCTGACCGACCGTCTCGGCCCACGGTTTGTAACCGCGATTGGCATGTTCCTCGGCGGGGCGGGTTTCATCGTTCTGAGCCGCGTGGATTACGCATGGCAGTACTACGTGGCGTTTATCCTCATCGGCAGCGGCATGGGGGCGACATCCTACGTCATGGTCGCGACGGCCGTCAGCAACTGGTTCCTGCGCAATCGCGGTAAGGCCCTCGGCCTGACTTTCATGGGGCCAGGCTTTGCAGGTATCATCACGGCCCTGCTCGTGGTGCTGATCCGCGAATACGGATGGCGTGATGCCGCTCTCTTTACCGGAATCGGCACGTGGATCACATGCATCCCGCTCGCCTTAGTTCTTCGGCGACGCCCCGAGCATTATGGCCTCCGCATGGACGGCGACCCGCCCGAGGGGGATGTCTCCAAAAGCGGGCAAGCATCCGCTTTGAGCGAACCGGAACCTATGCCGGGGGGAGTGCGCTCGATCCTGCTCAGCCGGTCTTACCTGCTTTATGTAGGCGCGCTTTCTATGCAACAAATAGCTATCACCGCGATGGTTGTCCACCACATCCCCGCTCTCGTTAGCTACGGCTTCTCTGTCGAAACGGCGGGCGCGATGGTCGTCGTGTTCACGGTCGCTAGCATTCCGATGCGATTCTTTTCCGGAGCGCTAGCGGACCGATTTAACAAGAAGCTTGTCGTGGCGACAATGCTGAGCTTCCAACTTGCCGGGGGCATCCTGTTTATCTTCGTCGCCAACATCTGGGTGGCCATCCTCTTTGAGGTTATCTACGGCACGGGATGGGGAGGCAGCAACGCCGCGCGATTGTCGTTACAGGGCGAGTACTGGGGGCGCGGCATCTTCGGTTCTCTGATGGGCTTGCAGGTTGGGGCAGGGGCCGTTGGCGGACTGATATCACCGGTGCTGGTCGGTTGGCTTGCAGACGCTTACGATTACCGTATTGCGTTTATGACTGTTGTGCTTCCTCTTGCGCTTGCAGTGGTGATGGTCCTCCTTATGAGCCGCCCACATAGTGGTACTCCCGACTCCGTGAGACTCGCTACGTGAGAACCGAGAAGGTCGTCATGACCGCGTGGATGTTTGCGCGGCATCCCAGGCAGGTCTTCTACGGTTGGTGGGTGACGTTGGCGGGTACGGGCCTCGCGGCTTACACGGACGGCATCGGCTTCTGGGGTTTCTCCAACTTTTTCGCTGCGATGGTCAGACACTTTGGATGGTCGCAGGCGCTGGCCGGCATTGGGCCGTCACTTCAGCGGCTGGAATCGGGTATCAGCGCACCGCTAACGGGCTATCTCGTAGACAGGTTTGGCCCACGCAAGGTGCTCGTCGTTGGTTATTTTGTCGCGGGTGGCGGCTGCATGTTGATGAGCCAGATCGAGAACATCTGGCAGTACTACGGAGTCTTCATCATCCTGGCTTTTGGTCTCAGCGCGGGCTCATTCACGGTGACGGCGGCCGCCATCAACGCGTGGTTCAGGCGATACCGCGGCCGGGCCAACGGCATCATGTTGGTTGGGCCCGGTATGTCGGGCCTGCTCGCCGGAGCGTGGGCGTGGATCATCCCGGAGTTTGGGTGGCGATCCGTCCTGTTTGGCGCAGGCGTCGGGTTCTGGGTAGTGGGGATGATCCTGATTCCTCTCATCCGCAACAGGCCGCAGGACTACGGCATGGAGCCGGACGGCGGTGAAGCATCCGTGGACCCAACTGCGCCGTCATCCCGTGCGACCATCTTGCCGGAGGCGAACTTCACACTGCGGGATGTCTTGAGGAGCAGGGGTTACTGGCAGTACGTGACGGCCAGCGCGTTGCTGGGCGCGTCATGGTCCATCATCACTTTTGAGGCGCTCATCCTACAGGAGAACGGATTCTCCAAGGGATTCATTGCGTTCATGTTTGCGTGGCAGACCTCCTCAAGCATTCCTATTCGTGTCATTGCCGGAACGGTGGCCGACTATGTTGATAAGCGACTAGTGCTTGCAGCGGGGATCACCGTGCAGGCAATCGCAATCGTGCTGATACCCATGTCAACAGTGCCGTGGTTGACGATACTCGCCGGATTCCTGCTGGGAAGTGCCATCGGTTCACAATCATCGGTGCGGCTGGCTCTTCAGGCGGAGTATTGGGGACTGTCGATATTTGGGCGTGTTTCCGGTATACAACAGGGGCTAGCCTCACTGCCGGCCATCGCGTCACCAATTGCCATCGGCTGGCTTTACGACCAGACGGAAAGCTATGTAATCGGATTCATAGTTGTCGCCGTGATCCTAAGTATGTCCATACCGCTGACGCTGACTGTGTCGCGGCCACGTCCGCAGGCATCCGCCGCACCCTGAACCACACACGGCAGGTTGCGGGTCTATACTGAAATTTAATCCGCCCGTTCGCGGGCTTTGGTTTTTGTTGGGAGGTCGCCGTTAACGCAGCAGTATCGGTTCTGATGCACCCCAACCGCGTCTTCTACGGCTGGTGGTTGGCGATTGCCAGTTTCGGCGTCCTCTTCTACACGGCCGGTGTGTTCTTCTACGGCTTCGCGCCATTCTTTGCAGAGATTATTGATGAGTTTGGATGGCCGACTGCCGTGGCTTCCATTGCCTTCGCATTTCAGCGAACCGAACAGGGTATATTCGGTCCTTTCGTTGGCTACGTTGTAGACCGTTTCGGACCTCGCAAATCAGTTATGAGCGGCATGTTCATTCTCGGATGTGGATTCATCGGACTGAGTTATATCCAGGAGTTGTGGCAATTCTTCGCCGCCTTTGCAGTGATGGCCCTTGGCCTCGCGTTCGGCTCCTTCCTCACGGTTAACACTGCCGTCAATTCCTGGTTCATCCGAAATCGAGGCAAGGCAATGGCTATCGTCTCCTACGGAGCGGGCGCGAGTGCTCTGCTCGTGCCGGTCGTCGTTGCTCTCATCGCAGTGTTCACCTGGCGGGAAGCGCTGCTGTATCTCGGGTTCGCAACTTTTGTTATCGGGTTGCCACTTGGATTCCTGATGCGCGATGCACCGGAGAAATATGGACTAAAGCCGGACGGTGTTAGCGACGAGCAGGCGGCCCGAAATGCCGAATCGGATACGGACGACCGCTATGCGGATACGACGTTCACGGTAAAGGAGGCGATCAAGACTACGACGTACTGGAAGTACGTGGTTGCGAACGTTTTCGGCTTCATATTCTTCGGATCTTTCATCATTCACCAAATCATCGTGTGGAAGTCTTTCGGTTTAAGCCCATGGTGGGCGGCGGCGCTGGCAACACTCCTTCCGCTCTCCAGTTTCCCTGCCCGCATCATCGGTGGAATACTTGCAGACATCTATGACAAGCGCAAAATCGTCGCAGTCTCCTTCGCCTTGCAGATTATAGGAGCGGTACTTTTCTTTATCGCACGCGACCCAGTAACGGGTGTTCTCTTCGCCGTATTCTTTGGATTCGGGTTTGGTCTCGGAAACCCGCCGCGATCCGCGCTGCTCGGTGAACTCTTTGGGCGGCAGATCTATGGTCGTTTGCTCGGGCTGCAGTTTACATTCACGTCGCTCGGAGGGGTTTTTGCCCCAATCTTAGCCGGTTACATGTATGACACTTACGGGGCGGACGGCTACCGATGGGCGTTCTTCGGACTTGGCCTCATGGCCATCATTTCGCTGTATATGTACTTGACGATGAAACGGCCGCAACTGCCCGCGCGACTCGCAAAGACGTACGTCGAATCAGGTACCGCGGAGCGGTCTAGCTCGTGAGTAACTGCCCGGCGTAAACGGTTGTAGCAGGGCCGGTCATGTAGACCTGGCTGCCCGGGTTGCCGTCCCACTCTATGGTGAGCGACCCGCCCGGTAGCTCTACTGATACGCAGTCATCGACATAGCCCGCGATGCGCGCCGTAACTACTGCGGCGCAAGCTCCGGTGCCACATGCCATGGTTAGACCCGCGCCGCGTTCCCATACACGCATGGCTATCGTTTCTCGGGACTGTATATTGACGATCTCAAAGTTGACCCGCTCTGGGAAGAGAGGGTGGTTCTCCACGATTGGGCCGATAGTCTCGAGAGGGAAATCTGCGACCGGCGTATCGATGAATGCGACGGCGTGAGGATTGCCCATCGAGACAAAGGACAGGCTAAGAGCGTAGCCGCCTACCTCTAGTCCGTGACCCTGAACAGGTTCCGGGCCGTCCACGGCGACAGGGATTTCGTTAGGCTCAAGTATCGGCGCGCCCATGCCGACACGCACGGCTTCAATGGCTCCGCCCGCGCTTCCATTTTGCGGCCACACGGTCATCAGCCCGCCGAGCGTCTCGATTGGCAAACCGGCCTCGTTACGAATCGCGGAGCCATCAACAATGCCACGTTCGACAGCGTATTTCGTGACGCAGCGGATCCCGTTGCCGCACATCTCCGCCTCGGAGCCGTCCGGGTTGAAGATCTGCATTTGTAGTGCGGCGGAATCAGAGGGGCGGATGATGAGGATGCCGTCGGCGCCGACGCCGAAATGCCTGTCACATGCGGCGCGTGCGACATCAGGCCAATTCGTGGAATCAGCCGCTGCGGGGCCGCCTTCAACAACGATGAAGTCGTTGCCCGTACCGTGCATCTTCGTGAAGTTCATGCGCCAAGTATACCGTCGTCTGCAGTCAGAGTCCCAACGTAGCGTGTATCTGTTGCGCCACTCTCCCAGAGTCCTCTTCTGCGTTCACCCATGTGATGCGCTTATCATCCGCGCGGAACCACGCAAATTGCGTTCGGGCAAAACGGCGTGTCTTGCTAACGATTGTCTGCCGCATCTCATCAACTTGCACGCTGCCTTCACGAGACGCCGCTATTTCCCTATAACCAATGCTGCGGAATGACGAAAGCGACGGTGAGTAACCAGCTGCTAACAGAGCCCGAACCTCCTCAACCCAACCGGCCTCCATCTGACGGTCGACGCGCTGTTCTATACGCACATCCAGCGCCTCTCGCTCCATGATGACTCCCGCGATGCGTGCGTCCCAGGGTGGAGGGGTTTGTGTGCGCTGCTCGGAGAATGGGCGGCCCGTCGTCCTGACAACTTCAAGGGCACGCACCGTGCGGATCAGGTTGTTGGGATGGATGAGTTCCGCGGCGGTGGGGTCCAGACGACGGAGTTCCTCATGCAGAGTGTCACGCCCTTCGGCCTCGGCACGCTCCATCAGCTTCTGCCGCAATTCGGGGTCCGGCGCCACCTCGGGAACATTCCATCCCTCAAGCAACGCCCACACGTATTGACCGGTGCCGCCTACAATGATTGGCGTCTTTGCCCTCTCATGGATGTCTTGTATGGCGCACTTGGCGGCAGTGAGAAACCGACCCAGGGAAAAATCGTCATCCGGCTCAGATATGCCATAGAGATGATGCGGAACGCCGCCACGTTCATCCTCGGATGGTATGCCTGTGCCGATCGCCATGCCGCGGTAGACCTGCCTGCTGTCCGCATTGATAATTTCTCCGCCAATGCGTCGAGCGAGTGCTACGGCTACGGCTGACTTCCCGACCGCCGTTGCCCCAACAAGCGCAATGACCGGTGTGCTCATGGGTGAATTTCGCCCTATTCAATGTGGCGCGCCTAAGCGCGGAAAACCGGCTTTACGGCAGCTCCACCCAAGCGCCGCCCTGTCGCATTGAGGCGACAAACGCCTCCGCGCCGTCAATTGATTGCAGGCCCTGCTGCAAGGTCAGGAGGAGTGGAGTCGGTTCCGCGCCGCCCATCACCCATCCGAGAAACTGCTCCTCTATATTGACCCGCCTCTCGTCCTCATACGCCTGTCTCAGATCGTCCGGCACCGGCACAATCTCAGCATCGCCGTCACCTGAAGCGATGCGCACGGACGAGAACGGATCGGCGGGGTAAGCCTCAATGGTGATAGTGCCTTCCTCCCCGTGCAGTGCAATGTGCGCGTTCTGAGTGGCTTGCGGCGCGAGATTGTCATGCGTGTAGCGCACGGCTACGTCGTCGCCAAGGTCCGCCAGGATGGCAGAGAAGCCAACCCGTCGATTGCCGACCTCGTGCTGCTTTCGAACGACCAACAGACGCTGGTGTTGTCCCAGCCATCGATTCAGGATGTCAAAGTAGCTGCCAAAGGCGAGGTAGGGCGTGTGCCACTGCATCTCCGCACCCAGAACGCGGCCAATGCGACCCGAGGCAAGCAGCCGCAGAACGAGCGCGTCCTCACGGTCGTACGGACCGCCGGGAAACGCCGGATACTGTCGCGCTTTGAGTTCCGGTCGGGCTTCCAGCGCGGCAACGATCTCACGCCCCTCGGCACCGGTCATGGCCAGCGGATTCATGGTAAGAAGATGCTTACCGTTTTCGAGCGCGCCAAGCAGGATATCGCGATGTTGCGGCGCTTGGGTGCCATTGAAGATGAGATCAACATCCGGGGAAGAAACGACGTCCTGCCATGAGGAGGCCTGAGTTGCGACGCTGAATTGCTCGGCTACTCGGGTGGTCGATTCTGCGCTGTTGTTTGCTACTGCGACGAATTCGACACCCGGGACTCTTGCGAGTTCAGGCACAACGCGCCGTTGCGAAAATCGGCCCGCGCCGACAAGACCTATGCGAATGGTGGAACCGTTGGACATGCTGGTGCTTTCCTCCTGTGATTGCACGCGGCCGACTAGTGCTGACCTTGCTGTGAGTTGGCTTTACTAGGCATGGAGACCCTTGCTCATCGTCTCCATGTGTTCAGTATAGACAAGAAGGCGGGATGGCCGGCGTGCGACGCGGGGCAACCGGGGTTATTCGCGCTCGTGTTCTTCCGCCGCCCGAACCAGTGCAATGAACTGTTCGGCGTTGAGTGACGCGCCGCCAATCAGGCCACCATCAATGCCCGGCTGTTCAAGTAGTGACGTGACGTTTTGCGGGTTCATTGAGCCGCCGTACAGAATACGGACGGAATCAGCGACGTCTTGCCCACGCGCGTCTGCAATTGTGCTGCGGATAACTGCGATGCCGTCGCGCGCGTCGTCCGGCGTGGCGGCGACGCCCGTGCCGATTGCCCAGACGGGCTCATAGGCAATGACGACCATTGACACGTCCTCTACGTCAACCAGGCCGCCCATAGTCTGTGTTCGCAGTACTTCTGCTGTTTTATCGGCATCATGCTGTTGGAGGGTTTCACCGACGCACATGATTGGGGTTAGTTCATATTCGAGGGCGGTGCGGACTTTTGCGTTGACGAATTCGTCAGTCTCTGCGAAGTAGGCGCGGCGCTCGGAGTGGCCGACGATTGCGTAGCTGCACAGGCCTTGTAGCATATTCGGCGCGACTTCTCCCGTATATGCGCCTGATTCTGCCGGATACAGGTTCTGTGCACCAAGGGCAACGGGGGATCCGCGTAGTGCTTCAGCTACGATTGGGAGCGAAACGAAGGGTGGGCAGACGGCCACATCAACGTCTTTTGGGACGCCAACCAAATGGACGATGTTGTAGGCCAAGATTCGCGCTTCCGCGAGCGTTGTGTTCATTTTCCAATTGCCGACGATGAGCGGCCTGCGTTCAGATGTCATGTTCTCTCTTTCACAATGTAGGGCTCTTAAGGAGGCTTTAAGCGCCGAATTTGTCCAGTTTACCGGCGTTAGCGAGCGCCAACGGCATGATGTCCGTCGCTGCCATGGTTCCGAGCATACCCTTCGCGCATTCCCGCTCCGTGAATGCCTCGGCGAAACCGGCAGTGACGTGTCGTGAGCGAATCATCACGGGGACGGGGTGCCAACTGTGGGCGGCCATGGCTGTTGGGGTTGAGTGGTCGCCCGCCACGACCAGCACATCGGGATCGAGGTCGAGCAGCGCGGGCAGGGCATTGTCGAGCCGTTCAATGGCGGCTACCTTGGCGTCGTAATCGCCGTCCTCGCCTGCGCTGTCTGTGTACTTGTAGTGAACGAAGAAGAAGTCGTGGTCGTTCCAGATTTCTTTGGTGGTCCGGATCTGGTCTTCGATGGTGTCGCCCGTCTCGACTACGTTCATGCCCACCAGCTTTGCGAGGCCGCGATACATGGGATAGGCGGCGATCGCGGCGGGATTGAGGCCGTAAACATCGTTCATCTGCGGCAAATCCGGAGTCGTGGAGAAGCCTCGGAGAACTAGGCCATTAGCCCGATGGCGGTCGGCGATTGCAGAGGCAGCTCTTCCAAGGAATGTGTTGATGATGTCTGCGGTGCTATCGGCCCACGGCTCAGTTGGCGTGACCGTTAGGGGGGCCAAACCCTCTCGTTGAGGGTCGCTGTCCGTTAGGGCGTCGCTGAGCTGCGGTCCGCCGTCCTCGGGGCGGAAGAGCATGGCAAAGCGGTGCTCGCGTCCGGAGGCGACGATGGGCGTGGCGTTGTCAACGGAGATGCCGTTCAGCAGGGTAGTGAGTTCAGTGTTGGTCTCAGTGGGGATGCGGCCGGCGCGGCGATCGGTGATGAGGCCGTCATCGTCGAGGGTGCAGAAGTTTCCCCGCGCTGCGACGTCGCCGTGACGTACGTCCATGTCGAGGCCGAGCGCTTCAAGGATGCCGCGGCCGATGAGGTATTTGATCGGGTCGTAGCCGAACAGGGCAAGGTGGCCAGGCCCGCTGCCGGGAGTGATGCCGTGCGCGACGGGGATTGACATGCCGGTCTGAGAGGATCGGGCGAGGCGGTCGAGGTTGTCCTTCCGGGCGGCTTCGAGTTCCGTGCGGAGAGTCTTGGGGTGTGGGATGCCGCCGAGGCCGTCCATGACGAGCAGGACGATCTTTGTGTCCGTTTTGCGGGCGAGGCGCTTGATCAGTTCAAAGTCGGCCATAACAGTGTGGACAGTATAGCGGGGTCAGCCCTTGGAATGGCCTGGGGTGAACGGTGGGGGTATGCAGTGAGGTTTTAGATTCCTCGGCTGCGCTTGGAATGGCAGAGGGGGAGAGTTTCAGTAGGCCTTCTCGTCCGCCAGGTAGGCCTTCACTTCTTCAGCGGTTTTGAAGACGCGATGGCCCGGAGCATTAGCCAAGATCTCCAGTGCGGATTGTGAAAGGGGCTCCTCAGCGGCCCGCACGACGATGTCGACCATCTGCCCCTCTTTCAGGTCAGGGCTTTGAATCTCGATCTTGCCCCCAGGTTGAACCAGGGCCTTGATGCGTAGGTCTTTTGCCATCTCATCCATTTCTCTGCCAACTATAGTAACGCAGATTGGTCGTTGTGCTGAATGCGAGGGGTCGTTGGGTTCCCGCATGTGTGGGAATGACGGAGGGTCGGTCAGTTGGTGTCTTGGAGGGCGGCGATACCGGGGAGGGTGCGGCCTTCTAGGAATTCGAGGGCTGCGCCGCCGCCGGTGGAGACGTGTGTCATGGCGTCGGCCAAGCCGAGGGAATCGACGGCCTCGGCGGTCGAGCCGCCTCCAACAATAACGGTAGCGCCCGCGCGGGCGTGTTGGGCGAGGGTTTCGCCTATGGCTCGGGTTCCGGCGGCGAATTGTTCGAATTCGAAGACGCCCATGGGGCCGTTCCAGAGGATCGTTTGGCAGAGTCGGAGGGCGCGGGCGTAGGCGTCGCGCGTTGCGGGACCTATGTCCAACAGCATGGCGTCGGCGGGGATGGCGTCGGTGCTTACGACGGACGCCTCGGCTTCGGCGGAGAGTTCGGTGGCAACGACGACATCGGTCGGGATCAGCAGTTGGATGCCGCGGGCCTTTGCGGCGCTCTCGATGCGGGCGGCCATCTGTGGGCCGTCGTCTTCGAGGAGGCTCTTGCCGGTTCGCAGGCCACGGGCCTCGAGGAACGCCGCCGCCATGCCGCCGCCGACGATGAGCATGTCTGAGGTCTCGATGAGGCGCTCCATGACGGCCATCTTGTCGCCGACCTTCGCGCCGCCCATGAGCGTGGCGAGCGGCCGGCGTGGCGACTCAAGGATGCTGCCCAACATGCGGATCTCTTTATCGAGGAGGAATCCGGCGACGGCGGGGAGGATATGCGCAACGCCCTCCGTGGAGGCGTGGGCGCGGTGGGCGGACCCAAAGGCATCGTTCACAAAGATATCGGCGAGGCTTGCGAGGGCGGCGGAATGATCGGGGTCGTTCTTCTCATCTTCGAGGTGGAAGCGGGTGTTCTCGAGGAAGAGGACATCGCCGGGGCCAAGGGCGGCGGCCAGCTGCTGAGTCTCCTCGCCGATGGAGTCAGGGGCGACGGTGACGGGGGATTCAATGAGCTCGGAAAGTCGCTGGGCCATCGGGGCGACACGCAGCGCGTCGTCTATGCCCTTGGGCCTGCCGACGTGGGTGGCGAGTATGACGCGCGCGCCGCGCTCGCGCAGGTAATTGATGGTGGGGAGGGCGGCGCGGATGCGGGAGTCGTCGGAGATTGTGGTGGTGCCGGGTTCAAAGGGGACGTTGAAGTCGACGCGGACGAGGCATCGCGCGCCGGAGACGTCGATATCGGTGACGGTCTTTTTCATGGTGATGGCGTTGTTCCCCTGCCTCTATGAGTATTCGCTGTTGATGATAGCAAAGGGGGGGTGGGCGCTTCGACAGGCTGAGGGTGAGCGGGGGGGATGGCGGGAGACGGTCAGAATGCGACTCCCTCACCCCTAACCCTCTCCCTAAGGGAGAGGGGACTCTGTGGATGGCGTTACTGGTGTTTGGTGGCGTAGTGGGACTCAGATTCCCGCCTGCGCGGGAATGACGGTGGGGGTGTGGCCCTTCGACAGGCTCAGGGTGAGCGGAGTTTCGACGGATGGCTGTTAGGGCTGGGAGGCCCAGCGGGCGAGTGCTTTGTCCGGCGCGGTAATTTCGTTGACTGACTTGTAGTAGTAGTCTTGCCAGCCTTCTTCGGGTAGGCCGGTGAAGAGCATCAGGTTCAGGGGGTAGCGTGCGCTCTCAGAGGCTCGGCGGAAGTCGTCCCGGAACAGGAAGGTGGGTTTCTTTAGCGCGATGGCCATTCCCAGTTCGATCATCACGCCCTCGTCCGGCGGGACGCCGTTGACGACGGCAAAGATGGCGTCACTCTCAACCACATCGCTGTAGTCCATCTGCCCCACCTGATAGGCCCATCCCTCCTGGGCGAAGTCGACCTGATTATTCCGTGTGAAAGGCTCCCAGACTTCCAGGCCGAGTTCTTCCAGGGCGGCAACGATCGGTGGCAGGAGGAGAGAGCGTTGTTGTTCAGAGAAACCGTACGGGTTTGCCAGGTAGATTGTCTTTGCCATTTCAGACTCTCCGAATGTTCTGCGGATGTTGCCGCCGGTGTCAGTGGGTGCGGTCTTGGGGTTAATGATAGGGGAAATGGGGTGGCGGGAGGGGTCCTCAGAGGGGTCTTTAATGGTAGGGATGGGAGGCTCGCTGCTTGACGGTGAATCGGGGGTATGCTACCGTCCGCGCATTGTCGTAACGCTTCGAGGCGCTACGGCATCGTTCTTATGGACGAAGGGGGAGGAGAAGAAACCGGGCGTACTGTCGTCATCCGACCGAAACACGCATACAATAGATATTCACTGCGGCCCGCTAGCTCAATCTGGCAGAGCAGCTGACTCTTAATCAGCGGGTTCCAGGTTCGAATCCTGGGCGGGTCACTCGGTGAACAAATGGGGGAAGTGTCGGAACTGGCAGACGAGCATGATTTAGGATCATGTGCCGAAAGGCGTAGGAGTTCGAGTCTCCTCTTCCCCACGAGAATGAAGCCGACAGGTGTGGCGGCAAGATAGATTGTCCGAATAGGACTGAAAGCAGCGGGCATTCGTGCCCTGTGGGAGTGCAGCGAGGAGGCTCTGTGGCAACCGAGACGTCTCAGCCCAAGGTTCTGGAGATCAAGGACCTGGTAACGAGGTTTTATACGACGGATGGCATCGTCAAGGCCGTCGATGGCGTGAGCTATGACGTGCATGAAGGCGAGATCGTCGGCGTCGTCGGCGAGAGCGGCTCCGGCAAGAGCGTGACCGCGCTTTCCGTGATGAGGTTGATTCCACCTCCCGGCGGTCGCATTGAGGCCGGGGAGGCGCTCCTTGACGGCGAGGACATGCTCAAGATGAGCGAGGAGCGTGTGCTTGAGGTGCGCGGCGCGAAGATCGCCATGATCTTCCAGGAGCCGATGACCTCTCTCAATCCCGTGCTCACCATCGGCCGCCAGTTGACGGAGGCGTTGGAGACGCACCTGGCGATGAGCCGTGAGCAAGCGTCGAACCGCGCAGGGGACCTGCTGGATATGGTGGGCATCCCGGACGGGCGCAATCGACTGAATGATTATCCTCACCAGTTCAGCGGCGGAATGCGGCAGCGCGTGATGATCGCGATGGGCCTGAGTTGTGAGCCGCGACTGCTGATTGCGGATGAGCCCACGACGGCGCTGGACGTGACGATTCAGGCGCAGATCCTGGAGTTGATGCAGCGGCTGAACGAGGAGTTGAACACGGCCGTCATCATCATCACGCACAACCTTGGCGTGGTGGCGCGCTACGCGCACTGGATCAACGTGATGTACGCCGGAAAGATCGTCGAGTCCGGTCCGGCTGAAACGATTTTCAAGAACCCCCGGCATCCGTATACGATCGGGCTGTTGTCTTCGGTTCCGCGGCTCGATGAGCCACGGAAGGCCAAGCTTGATCCGATTGAGGGGATGCCCCCCGATCTTATGAATCTTCCGGGCGGATGCTCTTTCCGCCCACGGTGCCCGTTCGCCATCGATCGGTGCGCGGAAGAGTACCCACCGTTTGAACTGGTGGATGGAACGACGGACCAACATAAGGCATGCTGGGTGGACGTGACGCAGGTGTCCGCCGCAAATGCAGGGAGCGACAACTAATGACGCAGACAGACGTAGAAGTCACCGGCCACGGAACTGAACAGTACACCGGTGAGTACCTTCTTGAAGTCAACAACCTGAAGATGTATTTCCCGGTCAACTCCCGGGGAATCATCCCGCGGCATGTGGCGGACGTGAAGGCCGTTGATGACATCAGCTTCTTCGTCCGGAAGGGCGAGACGCTGGGTGTTGTGGGCGAGTCCGGCTGCGGCAAGACGACCGTTGGACGCAGCATCATGCAGGTCTACAAGATCACTGAGGGCGAGATCATGTTTGAGGGAGTGGATCTCGCCAAGTTGAGCCCGGGGCGAATGCGCCGAATGCGCCGCCGCCTGCAGATGATTTTCCAGGATCCGTACAGCTCCCTGAATCCACGGATGACGGCCGGTTCCATCATCGGTGAGCCGATTCGCATCCATAACATGGCGAGCGGGCGAGGCGATTACGTGGACCAGGTGGAGGAGTTGCTGCGCGTCGTGGGACTGAACCCGTACATGCGCGACCGCTATCCCCATGAGTTCTCCGGCGGCCAGCGCCAGCGCATCAGCGTCGCCCGCTCTTTGGCAGTGCGGCCGAGCCTGATTATCTGCGACGAGCCAGTGTCCGCTTTGGACGTGTCCATCCAGGCGCAGGTGATCAACCTGCTGGAGGAGCTGCAGGAGCAGTTCGACCTGACGTACATCTTTATCGCGCACGACCTCTCCGTTGTCCGGCACATCAGCGACCGCGTGGCGGTGATGTACCTGGGCAAGATTGTTGAGATCGCGACGCGTGAGGAGTTGTATGAGAACCCGCTTCACCCGTACACGCGGGCGCTTCTCTCCGCCGTGCCGATTCCCGACCCGATCGTTGAGCGTCAGCGTGAGCGCATTGTGCTGACGGGCGACGTGCCGAGTCCGATCCGCCCGCCCTCCGGCTGCCGTTTCCATACCCGTTGCCCCATCGCGATCGATGTGTGCACCGAGGAGGATCCGGAGTTCCGCGAGATGGGTGGAGACCACTGGGTGGCGTGCCACCGGGTGTAGTCCGGCGAATCAACCCTGAACAGGGTAGGGGCCGCAGCCTTTCAGCTGCGGCCCCTTTGTTTGTTTTGCGTATTGGGAATAGGAATGTAGTTATATATCTGCTACGGCAATTGTGGCGTTTAGGAACGCCGCCTACTGGTAAGTTAGCCTACTACGATTTAGCTTCGCGGTCGCGGAGTTCTATCTCCGCTTTGCGTTTGAGCATGGCGTTGCGGACGGCGTTGACGTAGCTCTTGCCGCTGACGCCCATCTTGCGGGCTCGGCGTCGTTTGTCCTGGCGTTTTTCGCCTCGGGTGGGGCGCTCCGAATCATCTCGACCGGTCATGGCGTTTGAGAGCTATGCCAGCCCGATTCTCTTGAAGGAGTCATCGACGTAGCGGGTGTAGTAGGTGTAGTCGAAGAGGGATTCGAGTTCTTCGTGGGTTAGGTGCTGGGCGACGGAGTCGTTTTGGCGGAGGAGGTCGCGGAAGTCTCGGCCAATTCTCCATGACTCCATGGAGGCGGTCTGGGTGATCTTGTAGGCCTCGTCGCGGGTGAGGCCTTTGTCGATGAGGGAAAGCATGACGCGCTGGGAGAAGACGAGGCCGCGGGTCTTTTCGACGTTGGCCATCATGTTGTCTTCGTATACGCGCATTCCGCCGATCACATATGTGGCGACGTCGAGGATATAGTCGAGAGCCATGGTGGCGTCGGGTAAGATGATGCGCTCGGCGGAGGAGTGTGAGATGTCCCGCTCATGCCAGAGGGCGACGTTTTCGAGGGCGGTCACGGCGTGGCCGCGGATGAGACGGGCCAGGCCGCAGATGCGCTCGGACAGTTCCGGGTTGCGCTTGTGGGGCATGGCGGACGAGCCGGTCTGGCCGGCGTGGAAGGGTTCTTCCAGCTCGAGGACTTCCGTGCGCTGGAGGCTGCGGATTTCAGTGGCGAATTTTTCCAGGGAGGCGGCGCAGAGGGCGAGCGCGGTGACGAATTCTGCGTGTCGGTCACGCGGCACGATCTGGCTGGAGATATTTTCAACTTCGAGGCCGAGGAATCGGCAGGCGGTCTCTTCGACTTGGGGGGGCAGGGTGGCGTGGGTGCCGACTGCGCCTGAGAACTTGCCGACGCTGACGCCACGCGCTGCTTGCTCAAGCCGCTGCTTCATGCGCCGCGTCTCCTCCACCCAGAGGGCGAGTTTGAGGCCGAGTGTGGTTGGCTCTGCGTGGACGCCGTGCGTCCGCCCCATCATCAGGGTGTCCTTGTGCTCGACGGCGCGTCGGGTGATTGCTTCTTCGAGCTTGTCGATGCCTTCGAGGAGGATGTTGGACGCGGCGCGGAGCTGGAGGGCTGTGGCCGTGTCCCACACGTCGTTGGACGTGAGGCCTTTGTGGATGTGGCGGCTTTCCGGCCCAAGGTCGCGGGAGATGGAGGACAGGAAGGCGGTCACATCATGGCGGGTCGTCTTAAAGGCCTCTTCCCAGTGGGGCATGTCAAAGGTGGCGCGTTCCAGCAGGGGGATGTCCTCGGCGGGAATCTCACCGTGTTCGGCCCACGCCTTGCAGACGGCAAGCTCAACTTCAAGCCACGTTTCGAACTTGAACTGGTCCTGCCAGACGGCCTTCATCTCCTCCCGGGCGTAGCGGTCGATCATGTCGTCATCCTCGCAATGGTGTGGCTGTTGCCGGTGTCGTTAGCCCTGCGACTGCTTTTGGCGGAACGCGGTGTAGCTTTCACGGACGTGGGGGTGTTTGAGGGCGAGGATGGACGCGGCAAGGTAGGCGGCGTTGCGCGCGCCCATTGAGCCGACGGCGACGGACGCGACGGGGACGCCGGGCGGCATCTGCACGATTGAGTAGAGGGCGTCGAGACCGTTGAGGGCGCTGCCGGTGGCGGGGACGCCAATGACGGGCAAGGTAGTGTAGGCGGACATGACACCCGGCAGGTGGGCGGCTGCGCCGGCGACGCCGATGAGGACATCGATGCCTCGCTCCTGGGCGGTGCGGGCGTATTCCGCGGTCTTGTCCGGCGTGCGGTGCGCGGAGAGGACGTTTGTCTCGTACTCGATGCCGAGGTCCTCAAGGACCTTTTGAGTTTGCTGAACGAGCTCCTCGTCGGAGCGGCTTCCCATGACAATTCCAACGATAGCGGCCATACGTTTTACCCCCTTCGGCGTGGCGCCTACATAGAGATTATGGCATTTGTGTGGGAGATTTGACCGCGCGGAGGGCGATATCTTTGCGGTAGTGGGCGCCCTGGAATTGGACACGGGCGGCGTTGGTGTAGGCCCTTTCGCGGGCCAGTTCCATGGTGTCACCGAGGGCGGTAACGGTGAGGACGCGGCCACCGGCGGTGAGCAACTTGCCGGTAGCGGGGTCGAGGCGGGTGCCGGCGTGGAATGCGGTGACATCGTAGTCCAGGGTGTTGAGGCCGGTGATTTCCAGGCCGGTTGGGTAGTCGCCGGGGTAGCCCTCGGATGCGAGGACGACGCCCACGGCGGGTTGGGGGGTCCACTCCAGATGCACGTCCCCAAGTTTGCCAGCGGCGGTGGCTGCTGCGAGTTGGAGGAAATCAGACGTGATGCGGGGGAGGACAACCTGGGCTTCCGGGTCGCCCATGCGAGCGTTAAATTCAATCACCTTGGGGCCGTCGTTGGTCATCATGAGGCCGGCGTAGAGGATGCCGTTGTAGGGCGCGCCGATCTCAACCATGCGGCGCAGGACGGGGCGGATGATGGTGTCGCGTATGTCCGCCATGAGTTTGTCAGTGACGAACTCCGGCGGGCTGTACGATCCCATGCCGCCGGTGTTGGGGCCTTCGTCGTCGTCAAATACGCGCTTGTAGTCGCAGGCTGGGGGGACGAGGACCATTTGCTCGCCGTCGCAGAACGCAAAGACGGATAGCTCGACGCCTGACAGCGCCTCCTCGATGACCACCCTATCTCCCGCCTCGCCGAAGTCGCGGAGTCGCATGGCGTGGTGGAGGAAGGTCAGGGCGTCCTGCTCCGTTTCGCAAACGGCGACGCCCTTTCCTGCCGCGAGGCCATCCACTTTGATGACGTGCGGGGCGGGGTGGGCGCGAACGTATTCAGCCGTCTGCGAGTAGTCGTCGAATTGCGACCATGCGGCGGTGGGGACTCCGGCGTTGTCCATGACCTGCTTGGCGAAGGACTTGCTCCACTCGAGGCGCGCCGCCTCTCTCGTTGGGCCGAGACAGAGGATGCCGGCCTCGCGCACTGCATCGCCGAGACCGGCGGCGAGCGGGGCCTCGGGGCCGATGATGACGAGTTCGACGTTTCGTCCCTGCGCCGCCTGCACGATGGCATCAACGTCGGTGGCGGAGATGGACAGGTTCTCGGCGATGGATGCCGTGCCGCCGTTGCCGGGGGCCATGTAAAGCTCCTCAAGCCCGGCGCTCTGTCGGAGCTTGACGGCGAATGTGTGTTCACGCGCGCCGCCGCCAACAATCATGACGCGAGTAGGGTTGGTGACGGGGCTGGGGTGGAGGCGGTGATGCGTGTCCGGCATGGCGGGCTCTCGCGGCAGCCGAATGACATACGGGTTGAATGTGCCGCCGGGCTGCCGGACGAATAGGCCGCCATCATCCGCATCCGTGAACAGCACGCCGTCGGGGGAGCGGACACGGGTGGAGACGAGACGCGGGGAGCGCGGGAAAAGGATGAGCAGGAACACTCCGGGGACGATGCCGATGACAGCCAGTACTATTGCCGTGTCACCGGAAATGCCGCCGCCCCAGTACACCAGCCCGGCATAGGCGGCGATGCCAAACAGGAACCCGATGGTGAGCCGCAGCCAGAGGATGTGTCGTATTGGATCACGGTTCGCGAGGAATGCGCCGACGCCGAGCAGGGCGAGCATGACTCCCAACAGGCCCAGCAGGATGACGTTTACCTGTTCAAGGTCGAGGAGTTCAATGATGGGGCGCGGGAAGAGGGCGGAGACGATGCCCGTGATGATGAACACGGCGGCAAGCACCATGAGGGTCAGGCGGAGGAGGATGTTCTTCAGCATGGGGGGTTACCGGGTCGGGGTGGGGTGGTTATTCCCACTCTATTGTTCCCGGGGGTTTGCTTGTGATGTCGTAGACGACGCGGTTGACGTTTGGGGCCTCGTTGGCAATGCGAGATGAGATGCGCGCCAACAGGTCGTAGGGCAGTCGAGCCCAATCGGCGGTCATGGCGTCTTCCGAGGTGACGGCGCGGATGGCGATGACGTTCCCGTACGTGCGGAAGTCGCCTTGCACGCCGACGGTGCGGGACGCGGTGAGGACGGCGAATGATTGCCAGAGCTCGCGCGTCAGGTTGGCGTTTCGGATTTCCTCGTTGACGATGGCGTCGGCCTCGCGGAGTGTATGCAGTCCTTCGCGCGTTATCTCGCCGAGGATGCGGATTGCCAAGCCGGGGCCGGGGAAGGGCTGCCGCCAAACGATCTCATCCGGCAGGCCGAGCTCAGATCCGACGGCGCGGACTTCATCCTTAAAGAGGTAGCGCAGCGGCTCAACGAGTTCCAGGCGCATCTCCTCCGGGAGTCCGCCGACGTTGTGGTGAGTCTTGATGACGGCTGAGGCGGTGTTGTCTGCCGTCAGGCTTTCGATGACATCGGGGTAGGTGGTGCCCTGCACGAGGAAATCTACCTCGCCGAGCTTGCCGGCTTCCTCCTCAAAGACCCATATGAACTCTTCGCCGATGGTCTTTCGCTTGGTTTCGGGATCGGTGATTCCTTCCAGGCGATCAAGGAATCTGTCCGTGGACTCGCTGACGATGAGATTCATGTGGAGATTGCGTTCGAATGTCTCGCGCAGGCGCTCCGGCTCGTCCTTACGGAGCAGGCCGTTGTTGACGAAGATGCAGGTGAGGCGGTCTCCGATGGCGCGGTGGACGAGGGCGGCGGCTACCGCCGAATCGACACCTCCGGACAGGGCGCAGATCGCGTGGCCATCTCCCACCTGCTCGCGGATCTGGGCCACCGTTGCCTCGACGAAGTTGGCCGCGGTCCACGTCGGCTCGCACTTGCAGACCCTTAACAGGAAGTTTTCGAGCAGCTGTTTGCCGTTGGGCGTATGCACGACTTCAGGGTGGAATTGGATGCCGTAGTAGCCGGAATCGTTGACCATTGCCGCGATGGGTGAATTGTCCGTGAATGCCAGCGTCCGGAAACCCGCCGGGGGTGTGGTTACGTGGTCGCCGTGGCTCATCCAGACGGGCATCGTCGGGGGGAGATCCTCGAGAAGCGGATCAGCAATTGTGGCGGCACGGTGGAGCACGGAGTGGCCGTATTCACGGCGGGTGGTGTTCTCGACGTCTCCGCCAAGCTGGTGGGCAAGGAGCTGCATGCCGTAGCAGATGCCCAGGATCGGGACGCCCGCCTCATAGACCTCTGCCGGGGCCATGGGCGCGTCTTTCTCATAGACGCTTGCCGGGCCGCCGGAGAAGATGAATCCCTTTGGCCGCAGTCGCTGGATATCCGCCCACGGGGTAGTAGCAGGGAGAACCTCGCAATAGACTTTCAGTTCACGGATGCGGCGGGCAATGAGACGGCTGTATTGGGAGCCAAAATCGATGACGACGATGAGATCACGGGCAGGGGGCTCTTCCGAATCCGTGTCCGGGTGGCGCGCCTCGGCGTGTTGGGCAATCTCAAGGTAGGTCGCGATTTCGCGATCATCGCCCGTGGCGATGCGGTGGCTAACCCCAGGATGCTCGTTAGTCACGTGCGCTGCCAGTCCCCCTGAAGGCGTTCGCGGAACGTGATTTTCCGCGTGCCGACGCTGCGATTGTCACAGCGGCCCCATTGACGCTCAGACTACTAACCGGTGCTATACTTGGTCAAGGAGTCACCACGTGACCGATCAAACCGTCGTAGACGAGGCAGCAGTCCAGGCAATAGACCCAGAGCTTCAGATTCGCGCAGCAGTCGTGATGCTTCGGGTTGGCGGCATTGTATGTTTCCCGACGGATACTCTGTTCGCACTTGGCGCTGACGCATTTAATGCGGAGGCAGTCGAAAGGGTCTATCGCGCGAAGGGCCGCGATCATGGGCAGGGACTACCCGTGCTGCTCGCGGACGCCGAGCAACTCAACAAGGTGGCCATCGACCTGCCGAGCAGCGCATGGAAACTGGCTAATCTCTATTGGCCGGGCGCGCTGACGATGGTGGTCAAGCGCTCGCCGGATCTGCCGGATATCGTCAGCGGCGGCGCGACAACGGTCGCCGTTCGTGTTCCGAATCATCCCATCGCGCGCGACCTGATCCAGGAATTTGGGCGGCCCGTCATTGGCACCAGCGCCAATCGATCCGGTTCGTCTGACGCCCGCTCACTTGACGACGTGTTGGAAGAATTGGGCCCGTGGCTGGACTATGCGGTGGGGGAGGGAACTCTGCCCGCCGGTGAACCGTCCACCATCGTTGATCTGACAACAACGCGGCCGCAGGTGTTGCGCGAGGGCGCGATTCCATCCAGCGAAGTCATTGCCGCCATCGCGGACTCCGACCCCAACGAGGGGCAGAATCCGCGCGCCGGGCGCACGCGCGTCGGCTAGAGAGCGGCGGCGAGAAGGTCTCGTTCGGGACGTACTGACCGGTGGGGAGGGACGCTCCGATGCAAGCCCCGGCGTCTCTAGACAGGTTCCGTTCCGCAATCGATGAGGCCATTTTCCGCGTCCTAAATGACCGCCCCGGCCCGCTTTTTGACATGATGCGCCACCACCTTGGGTGGGAGGACGGCGCGCTGACGCAGGGCGGCAAATACCTTCGCCCCACTCTTGCGCTTGTGACGGCGGAGGCGTGCGGTGGGAAGTGGGAGGACGCTCTTCCCGCAGCGGTTGGCCTTGAACTGCTGCATAACTTCTCGCTGATTCACGACGACATCCAGGATGAGAGCTCATACCGCCGGAATCGCCCGACGGTGTGGAGCAGGTGGGGGGCGTCACAGGCGATCAACGCGGGGGACGCGATGCACGCGCTCTCGCAGCTTGTGGTGCTCCGGATGTTGGAGGACGGCGCGCCGCCGCAGAGTGTACTCCACGCGGTACGGATGCTGGATGAGACGTGCCTTGCGCTGTGTGAGGGGCAGACGGTGGACATCGAATTCGAGAGCCGCATCGACGTGACCGCTGACGACTACAAGAGGATGATTGGCAACAAGACGGCGGAGGCGTTCCGGTGCGCGCTGGAGATTGGGTCGGCGTTTGCGGGCGGATCGGCGGAGCAGGGCAGGCAGCTCGGCGAGGCCGCGTATGAGATGGGCATCGCGTTCCAAATCCACGATGACGTGCTTGATATCTGGGGCGGGGAGATCATCGGCAAGGAGACGGCGCTGGATATCCGCGACGGCAAGAAGAGCCTGCCGGTAGTGTTCGGTCTCACGCAGGCGGACGCGCCGGAGGCCAAGAGGCTCCATGAAATGTACGAGAGCGGCTTTGGCCCGGATGCGGTGGGGGACATCGTTGCCCTGTTGGAGTCTTTGGGCGCGCGGGAGTTTTGCGCGGCGGAGGCGGCCTCACACTGGGCAAAGGCGCGGGTAATGATTGAATCGGCGGGGCTGCCGGATGATGGCGCGACGACGCTGATCGAGATTGGGGAGTATCTGATCAGGCGGCCGAATTAGCCCTCTTAGGACGTGGATTCGGAGAGGTCGACGCGGGCGCCGCCGTGGAGGCGCAGGAACAATCTGCGGAAGTCATCGAATTTCTCATCCGGCGTGTTGGCCCGAAACGCGTCATAGATTTGCTGATCCGTGATGGGATCAAGCCAACCGGAGTCACGGGCATCAACGTATATCTGTCGCATCGCGGCGGATGTGGCATCCCGGCCCAATAGCATGTACATCTCCATCAGGAATATCTCGCCAAGATAATAGATGCAAATTGCGTTACGAGAGTGCCGTGGATCAATGACTTGCTGCTCATAAAGATCTGAAATGCTGTGTAGAGCATTACTCCAGCAATTAGTCCGTGCGCCCTGAGTGAGATTGCTATAGCGGACTTCGAGTGATTCCTGTTCGAGCGCGTCTCGGGCGATGTCCGGCAGAAAGCCGGCAGCGCCTTCCGTCCACCATGACGGGGCGCCGGTATGGCCGCCCCAATACAGATGGGACATTTCATGGAATACAGCAAGATGGACGCCCTCATTGTAGAGAGGCCCAGCCATCTCGATGTGAGCTCCCAGAGCGTACGCCACCCCATATTGTGGGTCTTCTCCTGCAGCGATATCGGGTTCGATTATCAGAATCACGGCGGCGTCTAAAGGAAATGGGACTCCCATGAATTCTTCGAGCTGCGGAGTGATTTGCTCCATGAGGTCAAGGGTGGGGTCGTTCAGCGGGAATTCCGTCTGGCGGACAACGTATAGCTCAATATCGCCGGCAAGTGGTAGTGTCAAAGTTCTTTGCGCAAGGTTGGACTGGCGCAACAGATTCTGATATTGACTGGATGAGCGGTTTCGGGCGTTGACGAGAGCCATTACCAGAATCGCATCACGTTCAGAGATGCCGTCGCGGAACCATTCCTGGGCAGCAATCTCAGGGTATGAAAGCAACCCTGGCCAAAAACTCGACATGATATCCACATTGAATCTATCGATTTCATCTTGGAACCAAGGTAAGGAGGCAAAACTGAGAGCCTTTGGTTGGCCGATTACGTAAAATGATTGATCGAGAGCCGCTAGCCATTCCATTTCCACAAGCGAAAGTCCGTCCTGCAACCAAGCGAAATCGGGGGCGACTTCCAGGGCGCTTGCGGCTCTTCGGACAAGGGGAACGAGCCTTAGCAGTTTCCTTTGGGTTTCGCCCAGTTCTTTACGGTATGAGTCCGTGAATTGACCCTGCAACCATTCGTCTCCAAACGATATGCTTATCAACTCATCATTTACAGGATAAGGAAGGGCGCCTGCAAATCGGGCCAACACCCTCGCCTGAAAGATTACATCTCTAACCTTGTATAGGCTTTGCCTCTCTTCCTCTGAAAGGCCGTCCCGAACCCAATCGGATTCCACGAAAGAAATCATAAGCTCCGGTCGTTCCTTTCCAAGGAGAACTACCGTTTCAACAAGCGACCACAGTTCATCACGCTCATAGGGGTCATCATAGTTGCCAATGCCGTCGGATACCCAATCGAAAGCGAGAATCGTTTCCTGTGGGGCTACGTACTGGCCTCCTTGGGGGCTCAATAGGGCCTCGAATGCTTGCAATGCGTCACTTTCATTGAGATCATCTGCGGAGTCAGCCAACCAAGGATAGTCCGCAATAGTAAGAACCGCCTGAGCATCTTCCTGAGAACTTGCGTTAAAGAGGTAGGAGATTCGCCTCACTGAGGCGGACTCAGACACAATCACCCCATCTGTGATCCAGGCGTATCCAAGCACTGTCTGCAGGGCCCCGGCGTCTTCTGTTCCTGCCTGTTCGAACAAGGGCTCAAGGCGCCGCAAGAAAGCGGTCTCTGTCCCATCGATGCCATCCGCTATCCAGCCATATGACGCGACAATGTCAAGAGACTCTGCGTGGAAATCACCGATTGTCTGGGTGAGCTCGGTTAGCTGGCGGAGGAATGCAATCTCCGTTGAGGTGACGTCATCTCGTGTCCAGTCATATGTCCAAACGGTTTGCGCCGCAGGCGAGCCGATTGTCCCTGTCGCGCTCATGAACTCGTGCCAGGCGCCTATGGCTTCGAATTCGGCATTTCCGACTTCATCCTGGAGCCACTCAACGCGAAGGAATTCTCCAAGAAAGGTTGGATCGGGCTGCTCAAAGTAGGAGATGGCTTTGACAAGCTTGTTTAAGGTGCCATGCTCCGGCGCAGCAACAGAGTCCTGCATCCATGGGTAGTCGGCGATGATTCGTACGGCGTCTATGCGCGCACGGGAGACGTCAGGGACTCCCAGTCGCATCGCGCCGATGCCGGTAGCGGTTTGGGTGGTGAAGCCGGGGGCAACGATTTCTCCGAGGGTTTCCAACGCATCGGCTTCATCTGTCGTAGCTCCGTCCAAGAGCCAACCGTAGGCGGCAAGCTCAGCGCCGAATTCGGCGTCCGCATCCGCTGCGGCGCGGACGGCACGGAGGGCGCGCCTGTCATCCGGGGTAATGTCGCCGTTCGTCGCCATCCACGGCAGGTCCAGGGCTGTATGAGCGATGTCAGGATTTTCTCGAAGTAGCCACGATACGTCGTCGAGGGCACCGGCCTCTTCAGCGGTTATGCCGTCAGTCACCCAGTCGAGCGAGGCTATCTGCTGGCTCAAGGGCTCGTCGTCGATTGCCATTCGGCGAAGCGCGCTCCAAGCGATCCAATGTGGGACGTCCGGCGGCCCGTCGAACCACGCGAGGCGCTCCACGGCGGTTGGCTCGGGCGTTGGTTCGGGCGTCGGAGTAGGGGACGGAGGCGGTGTCGGCGTTGGGGTTGGGCTTTCGCACGCGGTTAGCAGAAGGATCAGCGCCACCACTAGAGCGGCGATACCCCAGGATATGTGACGAGCCGGGATCATTGACTTAATACACTAGCGGGGCGGG